>Ga0209541_10000046_pt1 | contig 192682 bp, 188 predicted proteins | sample RifCSPlowO2_01_FD_184027 | JGI IMG/M metagenome (GOLD analysis project Ga0209541, IMG submission 184027) | Groundwater microbial communities from Rifle, Colorado - Rifle CSP2_plank lowO2_0.1 (SPAdes) (version 2) | ecosystem: Environmental > Aquatic > Deep subsurface > Groundwater | place...
ATCAGGTTGATAAAAAACTTACAGCGCTTTTGAACAAATCTACCAAGAAGCAGCTCTTTGGTAAATTAACTGTTATCAGCGGCGAATCACAGAAGTGAAGCCAGATACGATTATTTAGGTTGTTGGGATAGGCTAATTATACGAATAAAATTTAAGTAGCTTGAGGGATTGGGTTTATTTTCTCAGGAATTTTTCCTCTGGCTTTACTGAGCCTTTCTTTGACCATTTTTGCAGTATTTTCATCTTCTAGACCATCACGTATAACATACCCGACAGCAGAATAATCAGGATATTTTTTTGTCAAGAATTTGTACCCTTAGATACTTAATTCGTAATTTCGTTTAGTGAAATACTGAAAATAACTTTTATAAATCGTCAGGTATTGGAATATCAAAGACTATAGTTGAAATGATTGTAGCTTTACCTCAACTATTTCTTGTGTCAACCTTCCCACACTATTTCTATAAAATTCGCTTCGTCTTTGCGATTCTACAACCAGAAAATCGCCTGAAACATCTAAATTATTTATCTCATCTAAAAATTCTCTCTCGAGTCTTAAACGTCTTTCAACACTATCAAGTACAAATACCTGATTTCCGAATCCAAAGATAACATTTCTAGTATTAGATACTGCTTGCCAATCTGGCGAATCTGTTATGCCAGGCCGTATATAATTGAAAGCTAATTCATTTAAAATGTCACCTTTTTGGGCATCTAAAAGAATTAATCCACCTTGATTCGCTACAACAACAAAATCATTATCCGTCCAAACTAGGTAGAATATGTCTCCTGATACTCTAGTTGTTGGGTATGGACCTGATGCTACAGCTTCAGCACCTTTTATCTTTGTTTCCCAAACTTCTTTATTTGTGTTGCTATCTATATTACGTATTATTGCAACTCTATTTAAAGTTTGTTGAAACATGCGAGAAGGACTTTCTATATCATTTGACAAGCTTATATTGGGATTATGGTAATAATGGTTACGTATTTGACGAACTTCTTCACCTTCCCAATCGAACGGTTTAGCATTTTCAAAATTAGTGATTATACCTTTTTCCGTATCGATATATAGTTCTCTTGTAATATTATATTGGTTTTGTGGGCTTACTTTAAATACTGCAATACCGTTATCTTGAATGATAGCATCTCTAAATACGTCATTATTATCTAAATGTACATGCCACTTTATTTCACCAGTTTGTTTATCAATTGCAACTGTATGGCCAGATTCACTAATACCGCTACGGAATATTAAATTATCATCAAATACACCTACGATTTGTGGAACATATTCAGTAGGATATGGGTTTTGTATTTGCCATTCTAGGTTTCCATTTTCGATGTTTATTCTAGATATATTGTTATTTAAGAAAATTGCTTGTTCGTCTACTATAAAACTACCAGGCTCAATATCCAGCTCCCATAATAATTTTAGTTTTTTCTCAGGTGTCACTTCAGGATATTCTCTCCACGATGTATCTAGCCCTCTACAGGCAACTGCTAAACCAGCACTTATTCCAACTGTTCCAAGCAGAAATTGTCTTCGTGAAATTTTATGTTTCAAAATATACGATCGTTCTACCATATTTACCTTTCTAGGCAGATTGAGGCTACATTATACACCTCTTAGGCAAAAAAAGGGGTTAAAAACATGGAAATAAGTAATAACTTGCAATATTGTTCGAAGGTTGATTTAAAAGTAGCTCAATGTCTAGAAAATTTAATTCATTCATGCCTAGATTTGTTCGAAGTGCGTCTACTATTCCCGACTTTTGAAAAACTTCGAACATTTGTTCGGGGTTTTTCAAATATTTGTGAAGAGGACGAGAAGTTTATCCTGAGGAATGGAATGACGAAGGGAGTCCTCTCTCCCCGACCCTTCGACTCGTCGAGTCTGACTCGACTCGCTCAGGATCTACGACTAAAGAGACGCAAACATTAGGAAAGATCTAAGGAAAACTTTTTAATTATTTTGCAGAGCGGTTTCTGCGGGAATACAATAAGGTGCCTGCTGCAGTGAAGGCTCCAGCAACTGCCACTGCTCCGCCGATTTCAAATGGTGTGAGGTTGTTGTCTGATGATTGGGCGAATTCTTGCGGCAATGCTTTCACATCCGCTAGTTTCGCAATCCCACCAACACCATCAGAACATGTTCCAGAAACCCCGCCTTCAGCCTCGCCTCCTGATCCACTTGGCCGCGTACCCCACGCCCACGACGTTACCTGTAGCACGCAGTTACCGCTAAGATCGTAGGTGAAAGTTTCAACTGCAGTGCAGTTGTCTAAATTGCCAACGCCCTGGCAACATGGCTGGTCACCCCAGAAGCCGCAACCATCAGGAACAGTAGGGGGTTATGGCAGGGAGAGTGCAGTTCCACTTGTCGTCCCAGTAATCGCCCGATACCGAAGAACAGCTTCCATCTCCATTGAGCCTATGAGCAACATCATCAAAGTCTATATACAAATAGCCCTGTCCGAATCCAGTATTGTTCACGAAGTTAAATGTTTTTTGTGTTGTGACAGCCTCTGCTTTTTCTACTTCTGGCAACTTATCTATTAACTGTTCGAATGAATTATGCAGATTATTTAAAACAAGGTGACTCGCGGAGTTTGCAGGAGCGCTAAGTGTATCAAAAGAACCAGACTTCTCTACAGCAACTGCACCTGCTGCGGCTATCGATATTGCGGCTACTGACCTAGCTACAATATTTAGCCTTTTTTTGTTGACAAAATTTTCTCCTCTGCCTCTGCCCTCTCTCTCCATATATTTAATACTACCAAACTAAAATGGTCGTAGCATCGCATGTTATAACACCGCGTTCGTTTAGTTGTCAATGCGTGTGTAGGTATCTTATCCGATTAAGTTAAGGGATGAGTTCAACAATTTTGTAGATGGTTTTGCCAGCAGGAGTTTCTACATTTACACTATCCCCTACTTTTTTGCCAATAACGGTAGAACCCACCGCTGAATTCGTAGAAATTTTGCCTTTTAGCGGATCTGCTTCCAGCTCTTCGACAATTTGAAATTGTTGAGACTCACCGTTTGATTCCAAAGTAACTTTGCTGCCAAACGAAACTATTTGACCATTTGTGCTTTTGACCACTTTGCCGACTCTAAGCAAATACTTAATCTCTTTGACACGCGAGTCGATTTGCCCGAGTTCTTCTTTGGCAGCGTGATAGCCGGCGTTTTCTGATAAATCGCCCTGCTCACGGGCATTTGTGAGGTTTACAACTACCTGCGGGCGTCTTGTAAGCAAATTTTCCAGTTCTTTTTTGAGATTTTCGTAACCCTCTTTTGTGAAGCGGAGGTTTGGTGTGTTTGACATTGACTTTTTTAGTCTAACTTTTATTTTCGGGTGAAATCAAATGCAGGTTTAAAAAGTATATACAAGAAGCTGTTTTATGGAAAATTTTTAATTGGAGACTAGAGTCTTCTTCTTGCAGACATATCTTGAACGGGTTCTTGCAAAAATTCTAAAGATCTTGCGCCGCTGCTGAATCTTTGAAATACTTCAGTATCCAAAATTACCAAATCATGGTCTCTAAGTTCTGTGTTGACGGCAGCGAAAGTATCCTCCAGCCTTCTTCCCTGGCTGCGCGCAACCCCTCTTTTTGGTCTGAATTTACTGTTGCTCATTTTTCCATCAAAAAAACCGCGTTTTGTGCGATCTTTGTGGAAAAGTATATGCCTGTTAAATAGCTTTGTCAATAGCTCGTTTTGTTTTTTTAATTTGGGTACAATGCCTTATGGTTTGAAATATGCGAATAGATTCCCACGGCCTAAAGGCCGTGGTTCTCTGATCTTCGCTCAAGGTTGGCTTCATCCACGGCATGAATACCATGGTTTTTTCGCATAGAATAAAATTTATTCAGATTAATATATATAAAGGTAAGTTTTTGGATGATCTTGTTGATTTTCTAAAAAAAGAAAACCCGGATTTTATTTCGATGCAGGAAGTTACAACAAACGGGTTTAATCTCTTTGCTAATAAAAATGTCAGTTTGTTTGAGCTTCTTGGTAAAAGGTTGCAAATGTACGGAGTTTTTAACGGGGACTTAAGGCTTAAAGGGGATAAGTCTTCGGTATTTGGTAATGCTGTTTTTGGCAAATATAAGATTGTTGGCAAAAAAGTTGTGACTTTAAAAACATTCAGGCCGCTTACAATTAAAGAACTCGATCATGGTGATAGCGGTGAGGTCAGGGAACAAATTCACAGACATCTACTGGATGCGCAGGTTATAGCTGGCGGTCGCAGAGTGCATATAATGAGCTGGCATGGTGCGTGGACTGCGCCGCCACAAGATACTTCAGAAACATTGAGACAGGCAGGAATAGTTGCAGATTACCTTAAGAATTTAGACTCACCGTTTATACTTGGTTGTGATGCAAATAATGTTGCTGAAAGTAAGACGATTGGAACTATTAGTAAAGTTGCCATTAATCTTATGGTTGGATCCGGTATCAGTCAAACCACTCATCCTACCAAACATAAAATAGCTCCAAGAGGATTTTTGGTGGATTATATTTTCACCTCAAACCATTTTAAATTGCTGAGGCTTCAGGTTCCGGAAATTCTCGTGTCTGACCATTTGCCGGTTGTTGCCGAGCTTGAAGTTTAGAAAGATGAACATTTTCCCTGTAAAACCCTTGCAGGTAGTCAGGCAGACTGGCGGCAATTGACAGCATGGCTGTATTTACTGTTTCTGTGCTGTTTTTGAGAGGTTGAATGGGTTCATTTGCTTTTGCAAGAAACATACTTTTAGCGTAGTAAATGCTAACGGGCAAAATTTGAAATTGCGTCTTTCTGCTTTTAAGACAGTCCGGTAATTTGTCAAAACCAGGCTTTGTTTCTCTCATTTGTGAAGAGACTAGCCCTTCGGGGTAGACACCAATACTGTAGCCTGATTTTAAGAGCTTTGCCCATTTTTGAAACTCTCCAAAGGGATAATTTTGTGCAACGCCGATAAAGTTGTGAGTGTAAATTGAGGCAAGCTGAATTTTGCGAAGTCTTATACTTAGAAAAAAGATGTTTGTTTTGAGATCGTTTTTGACTACCCAGGTGATTTTGTCACCGAGAAGATGTGATGCGGCTTTTGTGATTATTGCTGATGTAATCATCGACTCTGAAGTTGTAAGAAGGGATTTGCGCAATAGAAGAGGTCTAGTAAAATGGTTTGCAATAATTATTGTAGGAATTTTTGGAACGACTTTTGTCTGATAAGTTAATTCGTACTTAATCTTTTTGAGTTTTAAGATCGTTTCAAAGTCTTTGAGAATATTTCTTCGCTTTTGGTCTTTGTATGATTTATAGATGTCGGCAAAAAGCTTGTCGAGCGTAGGCTTCTGGGCCATGATTAATTCTACTATAGAGTGACTGTTGTTTGCGGTTTTGGTAGAATGTATCGTGCGTGTTTGTGCTCTGCGGGTGTAGATGCAACTTGCCCCGCTAAGCGGGGTGAAGCAGAATACTGGCTTTGGACACAAATTGATTGCGGGATTAGTTGATCGGCTCAACATTCGCTTTCCAAGCGAAAAAGAGGGGTTCGACTCCCCTATCCCGCTCCTTTAAGCCCGCGTAGCTCAATGGACAGAGCACTCGCGTTCTAAGCGATTGGTTGGGGGTTCGAATCCCTCCGCGGGTACAAAATGAGGTTTCTTGATAATGTGTTTGGAGGGATGAGAAGTTTATGCTGATGAGCATAGCGAAGAAGTGAATCCCTCCGCGGGTACACAACTTGGAGGTCGTAGCTCAATCGGTAGAGCAGCAGCTTGTGGAGCTGCTGGTTGGGGGTTCAAGTCCCCTCGGCCTCCCAGACTAGTCCTGCTACATTTTGGGTAATTTTGAAAGTAGGTCTTGGGCATTTTTATAAGTAACTTTGTAACGGTATGGGTGATAGAGAAAAATTGCCGGTTCATCTTCCACCAGAAATTTCTGGAAATCTTCGTATAGCTGTTTTCTGGCTTTTTCATCCGATGTAGCCCTTGCGTCTTCCAGGAGTTTATCTATCTTGACATTCTTATAATTCGTTATGTTTGTACCAATTTGGGTCGAATGCCAGAGCGAATACTGGTCAGGATCCGGAGATAATTTGTCGATCGCCAGAAGTGCCTGAAAATTTTCCGGGACGTTCTTTTCTTCCTTAATTTCGACTTCAATTCCTATGTCCTGCCAGTTCTTTTGAATATTTTTGGCGACTTCTTTGAGCTCAGATGTTGTTGAAAGCGTTATTTTTATGTTTTTCGCCTCTGATTTTTTAATCAGCTCTTTGGCTTTTGCCAGGTTGTAGTCATAATTTTTAATGGAAGTGTTGTAAGCCCAATTGTTCGGTGGGATGGGACCATTGGCTAAATGGCCGTCAAGAGCACTTTTGTCTATTGCATATGCCAGAGCCTGTCTTAACTCCTTTGAAGAAAGAAGACCATCACTGTTATTTATAAAAATCGTGACGATTTGTGAATTATCCTGGCTTTTTTCAATCGAGAGATTAGGCCACGTATCAAGTTCCTGTAAATCCAGTATAGTTGCCGATTTGACCTCCCCTATTTTAATAGCCTCCAGCAGCTGTTGTTCGCTGGGATAAAATTTAATTTCGACTTTGGGTAGTTGGTGATTTGGTGAGTGCAGTAATATCTTTTTAACGACACTTCCAACCTGGCTGATTTTAATGATCCTAAATTCACCCGTGCCGTAAAAAGTGTCTGCTTTAAATACAGGTCTCGTCAGCGTCTGAGGAAATGAGGAGATTGGATTAGGTAATTTAAATTCGAGAGTTTTGTTATTGATGGCGTTTATTTCAACATCTGTTATGGCAATTGATATGCTTTGTGCAGTTACGGCAGAATAATCGTGCCACCTGAGATTGTCTTTGAGAAATACTATGTAAGTTTTGCCGTCATCTGAAACTGTCCAGTTTGAAGCAAGAGACGCAGCTGGCTTTCCGCTTTCGTCATACGATATGAGTGAATTTGTTGCCAGTGATAAAACCAGGGACGGAATGTTTTCGATTGTGTATGACCCGACGTATCCAATTGAAACTACGTTTGATCTAGTAACAAGGGGCCAGATTTTAATTGCCAGGACAATCACTATAATGATTACCAAAAACAGCGAGATGAGTCGTAATTTGTATCTGGCAATGTAGGCACCAATTAAATGCCACCAAAACTTAATTTGTCTGATTTTGGCCTTTGTTTTGAACATTCAGATAATGACCTGGAGTGCGGAAACCAGAAAGAAGAGAACAACAAGAATAACGGTAAGATAAACAAAGAGTTTTTCCACTCCTCTTTTGGATCTGTAAAATCCGGCATCGCCGCCAAACGCACTGCCCAGTCCGGATCCTTTGGCCTGAAGAAGTATAAGTGTAATTAGGCTTATGGAAATTATTATTTGGACTATAATAAGTATAGTTTTCATCTATAGAAGACTCATAATGCTGTCTGCGATTTTTTGGCTGTCATGATAGATTGGATAGTTGCTGTTGATATAATCACCCTCTTTAATTTTTGAAAGATGTTCACCGAGATTTTCTTTATCATACGAAACATATCTATATTTTATTTTTGGAGGTATGTTAGGTTTCTGGTTAGAATTAACTAGTATTGTATCAAAAATACCGGCGCCAATGTGGTCTTCAAGAGCCTTCAGATGGTCGGAAACTTTAAAATTTGCGGTTTCAAACGGTTTGTTAGCAATATTAATAATGAAAACTTTTTTTGCTTTTGATTTTTTCAAGGCTTTTTCTATTTCTTTTACGATTAAAACCGGCAAAATTGTCGAAAAAAGATCTCCGGGTCCGACAACAATTAGACCGGCTTTTTCAATTGCATCAGTCGCACCTTTATAAGCTTTAATACCGGCTGGGTCCAGAAATACATGTTCAAGGGTTTTTGAACCGTTATATTTGCCCAGATCGATATTTTGCTCGCCATAAATTTTCTTACCGTCTTTTGTTTTTGCCCAAATGTTGACATCACCCAGCGTTGCCGGTACCACCTTGCCACGTGAAGATATAATTTGCGAAAATTCCTCCAAGGCTTTATTCGTATCACCCTTAAAAATATCCGTGAGAGCTACAAAAATGAGATTTCCAAGTTTTTGTCCCCCCAAGTCGGTGTCACGGCCATATCTTTTACCGGTAAATCTGTAGACGAAAAGTTTTTTTACAATTGATTCTTCATCTGATAAGGCTGCCAGACAGTTAACAATGTCTCCAGGTGGCGGGACAGAAAAGGCCCGCCTGAGCCTTCCGGCCGAGCCGCCGTCATCTGCCATTGAGACAACTGCTGTTATTTTGTGGTCATAAACCCTGAGACCGGAAAGTACCTGAGCTGTTCCTACGCCTCCGCCAAGGCAAACAATGCTTTTTGTCGCGCTTGGCAACTCCAGATAATTTTTTAGAAAAGAAATGATCATGGCAGATATGATATCGTAACTCGGGGTTTAGTGTCGAGTTTTAACAAGGGCTAGTTGTATTTTTGCTCATTCAAATATAATGTGCAGTACTTTCTGTACAACGGTAATAATAACTGCCACCAGAACAATGGTAGCAATTTGGCTAAAATTCATTGCAGGCAGGATGATGCCGTCAATGTCTGCGCCCGGAAAATTGTAAGGACCAATTACTGCACCCGGTAAAAAATTCAGGAGGGCGAAGATAAAGGCAATATTAATGATAAGTGATACAAGTCCGAACGTTAGCAGATTGATGGGTAAAAGCACAAGAGAAAAAATCGGGCTGATCAGCTGTGAAATTATCCAAAGACCGCCAATAATTACAAGCGGAGCCCTCGGATCAAAGCCCAGATCAATTGTGGGAATAAGCCGGTAAGCGATATAGGCTGAGGCAACTGTTATTAAAATTGATTTCAGGTAATGGCGCATGAGCAGGAAGAAGTGATAAGTGACCCTTCGACTTCGCTCAGGGCAGGTAAGTGATAAGTGATAAGTGACAGGACCAGAGGCTTCATAAAAAGTTGGTATAAGTAAATTCAATCACTATTAAATGGGTAATTTCAACTTTTAGGGGTGTGATGCCTGATAAAAGCTAGGCCTTATCATGTGGTGTATCCGAGAAAAAGACCTGGCTTAAGCTAAGGTAGTACGATGATTTATCGCGCTGTTAACTGCTTTGAACGGAGCAGTCGATGGTAGGTTATTGCAAATCGGTGGGCTTCGTCGCGAAGGTTTTGAACCAGTTGCCTTGCCGGACTTTCCTTCGACAACGAGACCGGCAGAGTATTTTCTGACGTATAAATTTGTTCCAATCTTTTTGAAAGAGATATGACTCTGGATCTGATTTTAAATTTTAACACAACTCTTAAGGCGGTGTTTAGTTGTCCCCTGCCGCCGTCAATTATTATCAGGTCTGCAACCGGCCAATTGTTTTTGAACCTTCTTGTTAAAACTTCCTGCATCATTTTATAATCGTTAGGCTTGCTAGTTAGCTTTATCTTGAATTTGCGGTATTGGTTTCTGGCAGGTTGTCCATTCTCAAAAACCACCATGGACCCTGTCGCATATTTGCCGGAAATATTGGATATGTCGTAGCACTCGATGCGCTTTGGCAGCTTTTCGAGCCCAAGAACCTGTTGCAGATTTTTTAATTTAACAAGTGTAAGATCGTCAACTAGAGTTGGTATTTGTAAAAACTCTTCCGGCGCGTGGTAGGTAGTCGTTATATATTCGAGTTTTTGTATTTGTTTTTTTATTTCGTTTGCTTCTTCAAATTTCTGAGATTTGGCAAGTAGTGCCATTTCTCTTTTTAAGTCCCTTATTAAGGTACGGCTTTTGCCTGATAAAAGTTTTTTTATTCTGTTAATATTTTTTAAGTATTTTTTTTGCGAGTTGGGTGATGCATAAGGATAGGAACATAAACCAAGGTGAACAAAAAGACAGGGTTTTTTTGGGTTTTTATGGTGACAGTACGGAAAAATTTTTCGGATCATTTTTAGAACATCTCGAGTTGTTTTAGCCGAAGGGAATGGGCCTTTTAAAAATTGGCCCCGTTTTTTAAAGCCTCCTCTTGTAGTCAAAACAAGAGGTATTTCTTTGCCTTCGATTTTAATGTAGAGGGGGCTTTTATCGTCCTTGGCGATCGCATTAAAAAAGGGCTGGTTGTCTTTTATAATCTTGGATTCTAAAAGGAGTGCCTCGAATTCCGAGAAAACCTTTATGTATTCAATACGGGTAATTTTTTTTACTAGTAGATTGGTTTTTGGACCCAGATTTTTGTTCTGAAAATATGATGCCACCCTTTTTCTGAGTGAGGCAGCTTTGCCGACATAAAGAAGATTATCTTCTATATCAAAAAATTGATAAATTCCTGTAGATGCTGGCAGGTTTTTGATACTTGACTTTAAGTCCACCTGGTAATTTTACCTTAATGGTAGACTAGTGAGAAATTCTACTTAGGCAATTTTGGGAGAAGTTTGCTGTGAATAAAAAATGCGGCGACTGTCAGAATAATAATAAGCAAAGGGATAATAAGAACCGTTGGCCGCAGGAAGAATTTATAAAAAGGCTCGATTGTTAATGGCTTTGTGACCTGGGCTTCGGAGTAACTTAGTACCAAAGTATCCTGACCTTTTGTAAAAAAACCGCTTGTTTGTGCGTGAAAAATGTAAGATCTGTTGGCATAGGGAGGCAGGAGTGGAATCTCAAAGCTATCGGGTTTTGCCAAAGTCAGTTTTTGGGCACTAAGTGTGACATTCTGGGAGAATATTGTTGTTGATCCAGAATTCTTGATTGAGGCCTCAATTCTTGCTGGAATTGCCGATATAAATTTTTGGGTACTATTAAGTTGTATTTCCGGGTTTGTGGTGGGGGTGGGCAGATCTTTTGCAAATTCAATAAAAACACTTTTTTTCGCCTGGTCCTGCTCTTTCTTGTAAGCACCCGCAGGTGCGGGATTTGTGGAGGAGATGCCTTTCTGGACAAATGTGATATGGTTAAAATCCAGTTTGTCAAAGTAGTTAAGACCACCCGATGTCGAGCCCCAGGTAGGATCAATTTGTATCCAGCCGCGTTCGTTGTCCCAGTACTCCGGCCAGGCGTGTAAGATGTCACCCTGGCTTAAGTTAAGGGAGAGAGGTCTTAACCTGTCGTTCTGGGTGTAGGCGTAACCTTCTACTTCTCTTGCCGGTATACCGGCTGCCCTAGCTATTGCTATAAAAAGATCGGTAAATTCCATACAGACGGAATCGTCAGGCGTAGAAAAAGCGGCAGCCGCGCCTTTTCTTTCCAGTTTTGGTTCATTTAAACGGTTCTGGTTGTACTGGAGATATGTCGAGACAAATTCGTAGATCTTGTAGGGAGTTTTTAACTGGTTGGCCTTATCCTTTATGGCACCATTGTCTGTTTCCCAGTAACTTTGAGGTTGGAGATATATATTCTTTTCCTGCTCTGTCAAAGGTTTATAAACATTTCTGAATGGTTTACTAAACACTTCGACAAAACCTTCGGCAGTCACAGAAACCGTTTTTTTGGCCGGTAGTTTGTATTTGGCTAGGAAGTTGCCATCACTATCAACGACTACATCAACAGGCTTTGGGTCTATTTTTTCAAGAACAATTTTTTGGTAGTCGTTATCAGGGGGAAGAGTTATTTCCTGGATTTGAGGAGTGAAACTGTTATTTTCAAGATAGTACTCGAGTTTAAATGAAAATACCTGCTTTTCGCCAAAAGACATTGAGATGCCAGAGTCAAAAAGCTGGTTGCGTTCAAAGGAAAAATCCTGAGTTTGAGCAGATTGGGTCTGGTTTTTGGGGGCAGGGGCTGCAAAAGCTACCGGGCCAAATGTTCTGGGTACCAAGACTTTAGCTTTGTAATCGTTTATATCTGCCGAACGGGCTAAGCGAGGAATAGAAATTTCCCAAATCTGACCGGATCTTGTTGTTAATTCTTCCGATGTGTAGTTAAGGGTCCATTTAAGATTTTTGCCTGCGCCGATCACCTTTTGATTAAATTTAACAGTCACTGTTGTGACATCGTTATCAAATTTAGCCTCTGTCTGCAGAGTGCCTGTATTGTCGCTTGCTGTGACATCTTTAACCTTGGCAGAGCCAATTTTTAGCTGAAATTGTTCGGCGTAGAAATTGGCAGTCTTGTTTACCAGCTCAATCTGCTGTGTGACTTTGGTTACGCCGCTTGCGTCAATGTTATAGGTGACATCGTAATTGGTTGAGAACTCCCCCTCAGCGCGTACTTGGCGGGTTATGAGGGATGAGTGCTGAGAGATGAGAAAGAGGAGGAGCAGGCCGAAGCTTATATACAATATACGGCATACAAAATACTGTTTACCAAAAAAAGGGGCAGTTAATTTCACTTTCCAATAAGTATCCTGTATTTTGGATTCTGTATCAAGTATTTGATCTTGATAAACTTTTGGCAAGGAACTGCCCTGTGTAGGAGGTTTTAACTTTGGCAATACTAACAGGTGTTCCTTCTGCTACAACTTTTCCTCCCGCGTCACCGCCTTCGGGGCCAAGATCAATAATCCAGTCGGCATTGGCAATAACATCCATGTTGTGTTCAATAACAATAACCGAGTTGCCGCCTGCAACAAGCCTTTTGAGAATCAGCAGAAGTCTTTCTATGTCTGCAAAGTGAAGTCCGGTTGTAGGCTCATCCAGAATGTAAAGCGTTCTGCCGGTTGCTCTTTTGGAAAGTTCTGTTGCAAGCTTTATACGTTGTGCTTCTCCGCCCGATAAGGTGGGAGCAGGCTGGCCTAAGTGAATATATCCTAATCCTACGTCGTAAATTGTTTCCAGTTTTGCTTTAATTTGTGGAATATTTTCGAAAAATTTAAGAGCAACTTCTACCGTCATCTCCAGAACATCGGCTATATTTTTATCTTTGTAGTGAACCCCCAGGGCTTCTTCGTTGTAACGTTTGCCACTGCAGACTTCGCAATCCACATAAACGTCCGGTAAAAACTGCATTTCAATTTTCAATTTGCCTTCGCCTTCGCAAGCTTCACAGCGGCCGCCTTTCACGTTAAAGGAAAATCTGCCTGGCTTGTATCCTCGGACACGTGCATCTACGGTCTTGGCAAAAAGTTCGCGAATGTGTGTAAATACACCGGTATATGTTGCAGGGTTTGATCTTGGCGTTCTGCCTATCGGGGACTGGTCAATTAAAATAACCTTGTCCAGATTTTCTGAGCCTTGTATTCCTTCGTGTTTTCCTGGTTTTTCCCGTGATCTGTATAGTTCTTGGGCTATCGTCTTAAAAAGAATATCGTGAAGAAGAGTAGATTTTCCGGAACCTGATACTCCGGTTATGCAAATAAACTTGGCAAGTGGGAAAGTTACATCGATATTTTTGAGGTTATGCTCGCTAGCGCCTTTAAGGATAAGTTCATTGTTTATCGTCGATTGTTCATCGGTATTATTATGAGAACTGAGTACTGAGAACTGAGTATTATCAATCCTGATTTTCTTTTTCCCGCTTAGGTACTTGCCCGTAAGCGAGCTTCGGGACCTTATAATTTGCGCAGGTGTTCCTTGGAAAATGATTTCTCCCCCATGTTCTCCGGCGCCCGGGCCAAAATCCACGATTTCGTCAGACGATTTCATCATATCTCTGTCGTGTTCTACAACAATAACCGTATTTTTAAGATCCCGCAGTTTTTTAAGAGTTGCAATTAGTCTGTTATTGTCCCTTTGATGAAGCCCTATTGAGGGTTCGTCCAGAACGTAAAGAACGCCGGAAAGTCCTGAACCGATCTGGGACGCAAGGCGGATTCTCTGAGCTTCCCCGCCTGCAAGAGTTGTAGCAGACCTTGAAATTGTCAGATAGTCAAGTCCGACATCCATCAAAAATTGCACTCTTGCTACCAGTTCTTTAAGAATCGGTCTGGCAATTTGCTTTTCCCTCTCATTTGTTATTTTGTTTGTTTCGCCGGCTAAGTTTTTGAACCACTGGCTTACTTTTTCAATGCTAAGTGCTGAAATCTGGGCAATGGACTTTTCTTCGATTGTTATTGAGAGAGCTTCTGGCTTTAGCCTTGTTCCCTGGCAAGTGCTGCAAGTATCGGATAGCATAAATTTTTCGATTTCGCCTCTGACAAAATCAGATTCTGTTTGCGTGTATTTGTTTTCAAGATTTGCAATTACTCCTTCAAAATTAGTGTCCCAGGAAACGACACGTCCAAAGCGGTTCGGTCCTTTAACATGGTAAAGATTTTGCGAGCCGTTAAGAAGGATGGTGAGTTTTTCATTCGGAAGTTTGCCGATTTCAACATCCACCTGAATATTTTCGTCGCTACAGACCTGCATCAAAACCCTCCATGACCAACTGTCAGATTGCACCATTCTTGCCCATGGCAGGATTCCACCTTCGCTAATTGACAGGTTTTGATTAAATACAAGTTTTGGATCGACTTTTTTAATAGCTCCCAAACCATTGCACTTTGGGCATGCTCCATGGGGAGAGTTGAAGGAAAAAGTACGCGGTTCTATTTCCGGCAGAGAAATATTGTCTTTGGGGCACATGAATTTTTCGCTATAGAGGTGGTCTGTTAACTCCTTCGGGTAATGGGGTATTTCAAATGTTTTATCGAGTATTTCTGCTGCAATTATTGTGCCGTCGGCAAGCTTTAGGCCTTGTTCGACAGATTGCGTAAGACGTGTTTTTTCGGCTGGAACCACCATTCTGTCGATGACGACGTCGATTGTATGTTTATTGGTTTTAATAAGTACAAAGTCTTCGTCTATATCCCGGATTCGACCATCAACTCTGACTTGGCGGTAACCCTTTTTGGCAACATCTGCGAAAAGCTCACGAAATTCACCTTTTCTGTCTTTGACTACCGGGGCCAAAAGCAGAATTCTTGTTGCTTTTTGCTTATCACTTGTTGCTATTTTTTGTATCTCTTCGACGATTTGCTGGGGTGACTGATGCGATATTTCACGACCGCAAATTGGGCAATGTGGGTGGCCGATTCTTGCGAATAAAAGTCTTAAGTAATCATAGATTTCTGTAATAGTACCTACAGTTGATCTTGGATTATGGGACGTTGACTTCTGGTCAATTGAGATTGCCGGTGATAAACCCTCGATCGCATCAACATCCGGTTTATCCATTACACCTAAAAACTGGCGGGCGTAAGATGCCAAAGATTCGACGTATCTGCGTTGCCCTTCTGCATAAATCGTGTCAAAAGCAAGCGATGATTTGCCGGAGCCGGAAATACCGGTGAACACTACTAGTTTGTTCTTGGGAATTTCGATACTTATGTTTTTGAGATTATGTTCCCGGGCACCTTTGATAATGATTTTATCCATACAATTCTTCTGTCATCCTGAGTGAAACGAAGGATCTCTTTATTTTAGATCCTTCACTGCGTTCAGAATGACAAGTTGACATTGTGTTTATACTTAATACTTGATACAGAATACTGGATACATTATTGGTCGCGAATCATAAATTTTATCACTGATTTCAATATCTGATCAAGGGTCTATGTGTTAGGATTTAGCACGAAAAAAATGACAGATTCCACATATATCTCCGTCCATGGGAGATTTCTGCATTTTCACCTCTGAGGTGCAAATATATTGACACATCGGGATTTAAACAAATTTTAAGGCTTTAAAGTCGCAATTTGGTCTCTTAACACAGCTGCTTTTTCGAAGTCTAAGGCTCTGGCTGCGTCTTTCATTTCACGGTTTAAGATTTTTATTAACTTCTGTCGATCGTCCGGCAACATATTACCTGCTTGCGCCCTTTCTACCGCCTGTTCAAGTACAGTATCACGAAAAGATAATTTCTTCTCCTCATAAATTTTTTCGCGGTCAACGAGTTTTTCGCGGATTGATTTGGTGATTGATGTTGGGATTATATCGTGTTTTTTGTTGTAGGCTACCTGGATTTTTTTTCTTCTTTCAACCTCGTCAATTGCACGTTTCATTGATCCGGTGATAACATCTGCATAAAGGATTACCTTTCCTTCGACGTGACGAGCTGCTCGACCCATTGTCTGGATTAGTGAAGTTTCTGATCTCAGGAACCCCTCTTTGTCGGCATCTAAGATGGCAACCAGTGTTACCTCTGGAAGGTCTAAACCTTCTCTGAGTAAATTTATACCTACAAGAACATCATATTTACCCAATCTTAAATCGTCTAAAATGTCGGTTCTGTCTAATGTCTGAACTTCTGAATGCAAGTACTGTACTTTTAAACCCTTTTCCTCTAAATAATTTGAGAGTTCCTCGGCCATTCTTTTTGTTAAAGTTGTTACTAAAGTCCTCTGATGAGCTTTAGCACGTTTTTCTATCTCGGTAATTAAGTTGTCTATCTGGCCCTTCGAACGTCTTACGGAAATTCCAGGGTCTATAAGACCAGTTGGCCTTACTAGCTGTTCAACAACCTGATTTGAGATATTGATTTCATACTCAGCGGGAGTTGCTGATGTATAGATTACCTGATTAATTTTGCGAGCAAATTCTTCGAATTTCAAAGGACGGTTATCAAAAGCCGAGGGCAGACGAAACCCGAAGTCGACCAGCATCTGTTTACGGGCGCGGTCGCCGTTGTACATGCCACTTATCTGGGGCATGGTTATGTGCGATTCGTCAATTACCATTAGGTAATCTTTGGGAAAGTGGCCAATCAGGGAAAACGGCGGGTCGCCGGGATTTCTGCCGTCGAAATGACGGGAATAGTTTTCAATGCCTTTGCAATATCCAAGCATCTTGATCATTTCCAGATCATAATTTGTTCGCTGCTTGAGGCGAAATGCTTCAAGATCTTTGCCGGTCCTTTTGAGATGGGCCAAACGGTTTTTGAGTTCAGCTTTTATTGAATCAAGGGCAGCAAAAGTTGTTTCGTCGGATGCGATATAATGTTTAGCCGGATAAATTACAGAGGCATCAAGATTTTCAATCGTATTTCCTGTTACGGGATGGATAATTTTTATAGACTTTAAGGTTTCCCCGAAAAAATTAAAACGCAGACTGTTATTTTCATAAGCAGGTAAAATCTCAATGTTCTCCCCGCGAATTCTGTAGGTGCCACGCCTAAAATCAATATCGTCTCTTTCATACTGAAGCCTGGCAAATGCTTTGAGGAGGTCTTGGCGTGCCCAGACTTTGCCTGTTTTCAGGGCCAGTCTTGCCTGTTGATATTCGGTTGGAGATCCCAGATTATAAATTGCAGAAACAGATGCGACAACAATTACGTCGCGTCGGGTGGATAGAGCAGTGGTTGCAGCCAGTCTTAGCCTGTCAATTTCCTCGTTAATCTCGGTTTCTTTTTCGATATAAGTATCTGTTGAGGGCAGATAAGCCTCCGGCTGGTAATAATCGTAATATGAGACAAAATAGCAAACTTCATTTTTGGGGAAGAACTCACGGAATTCTTGATAAAGCTGGGCTGCCAGCGTTTTGTTGTGGGAAATAACCAGCGTCGTCTTTTGGATATTTTCAATAACGTTGGCAACCGAAAAGGTTTTTCCTGAACCTGTAACACCAAGTAGAGTCTGGTGCCGGAACCCTTTCTTGAGGCCTTCTGTGAGTTTTGATATTGCCTGAGGCTGGTCACCTGCAGGTTTATAGGACGAAGTTAATTCAAATTTCATCGAACTTTAATTATACAATAGAGTGAGTGTGGAATCTTTGTAAAAAGAGGGCTTTTGATTAATTAAGATCTCTTAAGACTTCCAGAGTTACAGCGGTTACCGCCAGACCTGCACCAAAGCACATAAAAATAATTTTATCGCCTTTTTTAAGATGTGTTTCGGGATTATTAACTAAGGCCGAAAACTCCGCCAAGCTGCTACCAGATGCCAAATTACCAATTTTTTCGACTGTTTGGGCGGAAAGATGGGCATCTATATTTCTGGCAGCCATTTGTTCTTTAATGTTTCTGATAATCCTGCCACTTCCCTGATGGGTCACGATCTGTATATTCCCATTATGACCATCGACAGCTTCCGTGTACATTTCTTGCATAATCTGGACAGGTGTTGTGTAAAACCAGCGTAGAACAGTAGGCCCATGCATTTTGAAAAAAGGAACGTCATGGGGTATGTTTTCCATTACCAGACTGCCTTTGGGGATACGGGAATAGTCGATTGGCATGCGAATTGCCTTATTATTTAGCTCAAAAATGTATCTTGATGAGCTGATTTCAAAATCCTTCCCCAGCCTTAAAACTACGGCGGTGGCACCATCGGAAAAAATTGAATTATTAAGGTCAAGTTCATGAATTTTGGCTGAGTAATGTTCTACTGCGGTAAGAAGAATATTGACTTCTTCGCCAAGCTGCTCTCTTACCCGGGCCAATCTGTAAAGTAAGTAACCTGGACCGCTGCATGCTGCATATACGTCCATAGAGGTACAATCAGCTTCCAGATGGTTTTTGACTCGTGACGAAATTTTTTTACCAATGGGATAGCTTGTACAAGTAAAAATGTAATCCAGATCGGCCGGGTCGATTTTGCCGGTTAGCATTAAGCCTTCTGCAAGGTCAGTTGCCAGATTTGGAATCGTTTCTTCAATAGATCGTGGCGTTACACCCAGTGGTTGCAGTCTATATCTCTTTTCTATGCCTGTTATTTCGAAAATTCCCCGAGGTGTTATTTCTTTTCCTGTTCCTGATGATACCTTCCTTCTATAAAAATCAGCCAATTGGAAGTTATCAACTGATATGGGACCAAGAACGGTGAAGGCAGGGATCCTTGAGATTTCTTCCGGTAGTGCTTCGTGCTCCTTCTGCAATGCAACCATCGACGTTGATTATACAGGATATGCCAAGCTGGCTATTGACATATTCGGGTTTTTAGCCAATTTGTAATTGCGCAAAGCCGAATTTGGCTATTGACAGATTCGGGTTTTATTTGGTAGGATCTATTGTATACAGCATACAGTATATGGTATTGATCATGAAGACATACAGAATACCAAATACAACATACTGTATACAAAATAAGATGGCCACTATTATTTATCGCAGACAACGTCAGATATTGGATTTTTTGAACAGCTACATTGCGAAACACGGCAATGCTCCTACTTTGGTAGAAATTGCCAAAAAGCTGGGCGTTAGGTCGCTTGCAACCGTACACGAGCACCTGCAAACACTCGAGAAAAAAGGCTTAATTAAAAAATCATCGGGTATCTCCAGAAGTATTGAACTTATAGACCAAAAAATAGGCCAGCTCGTTAAAGGGGTAGAATTACCCCTATCAGGTTTTATTGCAGCCGGCTCCCCAATTGAGCCCTTCACTGATCCTAATGCTACTTTTGCTGTTGCCCAAAATATGGTTCCCAAAAACGCAAAGTCTTATGTACTGCAAGTCAAGGGCGAGTCGATGATAGAAGACGGGATTTTGGACGGTGATTTTGTGGTGATTGAAGAAACCAATCAGGCTCATGACGGGGATATTGTTGTAGCCATGATTGAAAACGGTGTTGTGACATTGAAGAGATTTTTTAAGGAGAAAGACAGGGTTAGACTTGAGCCGGCAAATTCCACAATGCAACCTATTTTTGCCAGAAATGTAGTTATACAGGGTAAGTGTGTAGCTGTTATCAGGAAATACTCTAACTGACTGGGCACTCTAGAGCGTTAAGAAAAAAGCAATACAGGCTGTACCCATAACCAGAAAAGTTACGATACCTAAAATATTGGTTGCCAAAGTATTTGTGTATTTGCCCATGAGTTTTTTATTGTTGGCTAGTAAAATAATAAATAGGATTAATATCGGGGAAATCAATCCATAAATCACCGCTGTATAGAAAAGAGCTTTAAACGGATTGATGTTTATAAGAGTCATAAAAAAGCCGACGAGAGTTGAGGCAACAATAATGGCATAAAAGGCTTTTGCCTGGCGAAAAGATTTATTAAGCCCTTCCCTCCAGCCAAAAATTTCAGACACCACATACGCAGCTGATCCTGCAAGAACAGGTATTGCTAATAGTCCTGTGCCAACAATACCTAACGTAAAAAGTAACGAAGCAGCTTTACCGGCAATCGGTTCCAGAGCTTTGGCTGCCTGAGCTGCACTTGTAATATCATTTATGCCCGATTTGAAAAGTGTTGATGCACTGGTTGCAATAATGGCAAACATAACCAAATTTGAAAAAAGCATGCCCAGATTAACATCTTCGCGTACCATTTTGAGTTCGTGCTTTGTGACAATAATTTTTTTGTGCTTTTCTTTTTCTTCTTCCTTGATTTCCTCAACTTCTTCCGATGTTTGCCAGAAGAAAAGATAAGGGGAAATTGTAGTTCCAAGAATAGCAACAAGAAGTGCAATAGATTCTTTGGTAAAACTTACTCTTGGCACAAAAGTATGATAAATTATCTGGGGCCAGTCCTGTTTTGTTACCAGAGCAGCCGCAATATAGGCAAATAGCGCAAAAGTGAGCCACTTTAAATTAGCAGCAAGTATTTTGTAGGGAAATTTTACTATTAAAGCACTGATTGTAATAGTTAAAAAAATGGCGATTACAACTTCGTTTATTGGAATAAGCAATTTTGCCGAAGCTGCCATTCCGGCGAGGTCGGCACCAATATTTATAGTATTGGCAACTACTATTAACAGAGCCAATAAGTAGAGAACCGGTTTGAATTTATAATTTGCTTTAATATTACCGGCAAGGCCCGTTTGGCTGACTACTCCAATTCTTGCGCACATTTCCTGAATTGCAGCCATTAGGGGAAGAGTTAAAAAAGCTGTCCAGAGCATTCCGTAACCCTGGGATGCACCTGCAATTGAATAAGTTACAATTCCTGAAGGGTCATCGTCCGAGGCGCCGGTAATTATACCGGGGCCGATTTTTTTGAAAAGTTTGCCGATTTTTTTGTACACTCTGGTGTAAAATTATCTAGATAATCAAATTATAGTGATAATTTAAAGGTTTGTGTCAATGAGTGGCTGAAAATATCAGTCATTCTGGAGTACATTCGTTTCGCTCAGTATAAATGAAGCGATAGAATTTGATATGTAGTTCTCGATCACACTCGAACAATAATTATGGGGATACTTTATATTGTTTCTACGCCGATTGGCAACCTTGCAGATATCACCTTGCGGGCAATTGAGACTTTGAAATCTGTTGATCTTGTTGTCTGTGAGGATACAAGAGTTACGGGAAAACTGCTTAAACACTTTGAAATTGAAAAGCCGATGATTATATTAAATGACTTTAACGAGGTTAGACAAGTTTCGCTGATTTGCAGTCGCTTGCTGGCGGGGGAGAGCCTTGCATTAGTAAGTGATGCCGGAACGCCACTGATTTCTGATCCGGGGTTTAAAATGGTACGTGAGGCAATAGAAAAAGGTATTAAAGTCGAGTCTATTCCCGGGCCATCAGCAGTAATTGCAGCATTGACTGTTTCGGGTTTGCCACCCGATAAATTCACATATGTTAGCTATTTACCAAAAAAAGACGGAAAGCGTAAAAAGTTTCTGGAGGATTTAAAGACTAGCCGTCAAATTGTAAAGTCTACTATTATTGCCTTTGAATCCCCTTTTCGACTTTTAAAAACGCTTGCTAACATTAAAGAGGTTTTTGGAGATATTGAGATTGTTATTTGTAGGGAACTAACAAAAATGCACGAAGAAATCTTTAGGGGCTACATTTCAGAATCTCAAGACCATTTTTCTAAAGCTATTCCTAAGGGCGAACTTACATTGCTCTGGTGATTTTAATTGTCAGGTTCTAGTTTAACAAACCCTTCAATCTCGTCTTTATTGATACCTAGTTCAACTAGATTGACTGTCAGGTTTGCCAGTTGTCGGCTAATATCGATTATTTTAAGAGCTTTTTTGGGATCCTCCCTTAGTATTCTTACCCAAGACATCGGTACTTTCTCTCCTTTCGACTTTATAAATATATCGCTGTATTCAACCACTTCAGGAAAGATTCCTTGCCTATGAGATTCTTTCGCTATTTCCCTAAACCTGTAAAGCACATTGAATGGCTCTGGGCCTTGCTCCTCGAGATCACCATCATATTGATCGTGCCTTAAGAAATCAGACACAAGCCTCTTGATATGATCATCGGACCAATTATTAAAATTATCTAGGACATCACTGTCTTCAAAAGCAGCTCGAAAAACTTCTGGAACGAGTTGTCTTTCTGTCATACTGGTTTAAAATTATATATCAAATACCTTACGTTGTCAAACTATGGGATAGCTATAATAGGCTGCGGCCCGTCATTTGGGAGGGTTTGGGGATTTGCAAAACGGACAGGATCGTCGGGGCAATATCTGCCAATAATCCCCGCGGCAGCTGCTGGTTGTTCCCCTGCAGTTCTTTGAAAATAAAGACTGCAGGAACCGGGCTTAAGTTGTGTTCGGTATCCGGTTCTCCGGTTCTTAAGTTAATCATTTCTTCTGCATTACCATGATCGGCAGTTATGATAACTCCCCCGCCGGCCGAAAGTACTGCGTTTGTCAAAATGCCCAGATGATAATCGATGCAGCCAATACCTTTAATTGTTGCCGCTATATCTGCGGTGTGGGCGACCATGTCGGCGTTGGCAAAATTAGCAACAATAAAGCCGTAATTTTTAGTGCTGAGATTTTCCAGCAGTCTTTTAGTAATTTGCGGAGTGGACATTTCCGGGGCCTTATCATAGGAAGGTACTTTTGGTGAATCGATTAGAACGCGTTCTTCGCCGGCAAACGGTTTTTCCATACCGCCATTGAAAAAGTATGTAACGTGGGCATATTTTTCGGTTTCGGCAATGTGCAACTGGTGCAAATTCCTTTCTGCAAAAACTCTTGCAATCGGCATCGTCACTTCTTCAGGTAAGAAGGCTACCTTGGTAACCGGTAAATGAACCTCATAACGTGTCAGGGAGACAAAAAACAGATTTTTAAGTTTAGGACCTCTATTAAACGTTGCTACCGCTTCGCCCGAAGAGGTTTTGAGTTGTGAGAGATCATCAAGAACAAAGGCCTTGGTCAACTGGCGTGCCCTGTCCGGACGGTAATTGAAAAATATCATGGCATCATTTTCCGAAACTGGACCAACGGGCAGGCCTGTTTCGTCAACAATTACGTGCGGCCTGATAAATTCGTCCGTAACCTTTTGAGCATAAGAGTTTTCTAAAATCGAGAGAGCATTGGTTACCTTATCGTCGCTTTTACCAAGCAAAGCAAAGTAGGCTTTGCCGGTTCTGTCCCAGCGATTATCTCTGTCCATAGCGTAATATCTGCCGGAAAGCGATGCTATCTGCCCCAGATTTTCGATTTGTATTCTCTTTTCAAGCTCCGACAGGTAGATTTTTGCAGAAGTTGGAGGACTATCCCTGCCATCTGTAAATAAATGGAGTTTTATTCTTGAAGAAGGAATGTTTTTCTTCTTCAAGAATGCCAGGAGGGCATAAAGATGCTCCATATCGCTATGTACTGCCCCAAGGCCAATAAGGCCCATAAGGTGAATATTTGAACTGAATTTGTTTGCGTGCCCAATAGCTGTAACGAAAGCCTCATTATCAAAGAAACTCCCGTCCGCAATTGCATTGTTGACCCGCAGAAGATCTTGAAAAACAACCCGGCCTGCACCAAGGTTCAGGTGTCCGACTTCGCTGTTGCCGACATGCCCCTCCGGCAGGCCGACTGCCTGACCGGATGCAACAAGCAGGGCGTGAGGAAAAGAAAACCAGAAGTTGTTGAAATTTTTAGGGGCTGCACGGGTAATAGCATTGCCTGGGCTATCCTGGGATACACCCCATCCGTCTAAAATTATCAAAACTAATGGGTTTGGCTTATCGGTAACTTGCGGCATTTAAGATAGCTCATGTTCAATTTCTAGGAGCCGATTATATTTTGCAACCCTTTCTCCTTTTGCAGGTGCACCGAATTTAACATAATCGGCAGAAATGCCAACGGCAAAATCAGCAATAAAATCGTCGTTAGTTTCACCGGATCTGTGCGAAACAATAATCTTAAAATTTTTGCTCTTGGCCTCTTTGACTACTGCCAGAGTTTCGGTGATTGTACCGACCTGATTTGGCTTAATAATAACCGCATTACAGGCTTTGCTGCTAACTGCTTGTTTGAGTCTTTCGAGATTGGTTGTTATTAAATCATCGCCAATAATTAAAGTATTCTGACCTATTTTGGCGGTTAGTTTTGCCCAGGCGTCCCAATTATCCTGGTCCAGCGGATCCTCGATTGAAAGAAGATGAAATTGTTCGTTAAGAGTCGCGTAGTAATCCATAAACTCGTTAGTTGAATAAGAAACCGGTCTATCTTTAATACGGTATTCACCGTCTTTTAAGAAATAAGATGCCGCTACATCAATGCTGAAAAAAACATCAAGCCCTAAATTGTATCCAGCTCGGCTGATAGCATCTTCGATAAGCTTAAAAGCGTCGATATTTGAATAAAGTACCGGAGCGTATCCGCCTTCGTCGCCCACTAGGGTAATCCCACTGTGACTGGAAATTACCTCCCGCAGCGAATAATAAACTTCTACGCCCATTCTGAGATTTTTTGAGTAGCTTTTGGCGTGAGGTGGAACTATCATAAATTCCTGAAAATCAATATTCCCTCCTCCATGAACGCCACCATTTAAAATGTTGAACATCGGCGCGGGTATCGTGAAGGTGGGATTATTGTTACCGGATATTTGGGCAATGTAGCGGTAAAGAGAAACGTTTTGTGAAGCTGCCTGTGCTTTAGCAATCGCACCGGACAGAGTCAATATGCTGTTTGCACCCAGCTTTTCCTTATTTTGTGTCCCATCTGCTGAAATCATCAATTTATCCAATTGCTCCTGCGCCGAAGCGTCTTTGCCAATTAGAAGGGGTGCCAGATATCTATAGATATTCTCAAGTGCTTTAAGTACGCCTTTACCTGAAAAACGTTTTGGGTCGTTGTCCCTAAGTTCAACGGCTTCGTGTTTTCCAACCGAGAGTCCGGATGGTGTGGAGAAGACACCGACTGCCCCGTCGTCAAGCTCAACAATTGCTTCAAGGGTTGGGTTTCCCCGACTCTCCAGTATCTCACGTGCGACGATTTTTTTTATTTTGGCCATGGGCAGGTTTAGCTAATTAAATTTCTTTCAGCTTCATAAATATGCTGACGGGTAATACTAATCGCGTCAGGGTTCACTGAAATGGAGGAAATCCCCCACTTTACAAGCATTTGTGTAAGCTCGGGGTAAACCGATGGTGCCTGACCGCAAATTGACGTTGAGACTTTGTATTTTGATGCTGTTTCTATTGTTCTTTTGAAAGCCCAAAGAACTGACGGGTCAAGCTCGTTGAACTCGCTTGCCACCTCCTCGTTGTCTCGGTCTATTCCAAGTATTAACATAGTCAGATCGTTTGAACCAATTGAAATCCCGTCAAGGCCGACTTTTATGAAGTCTTCGATAGAAATTACGTTTGTCGGTATTTCGACCATCATATAAAATTTGAAAGACGGATCTTCAAATAAACCTGTATGCATAACCAGATTTTTTACCGCTTTAAGCTCTATTGCCGTTCTAACAAAGGGAACCATAAGGTGCAGATTTTTATGTTTTGCGCGAGCTTTTTTAATTGCAGCAAGTTCAAGCTTAAAAACATCGGGATCCTTAACGAAGCGAAAGGCACCCCTGAAACCTAGCATGGGATTTGATTCTTCAGGTTCATACCTTTGGCCACCTCTAAGATTTTTGTACTCGTTGGATTTAAGGTCGGTAGCTCTATATATCACCGGTCGCGCGCCAAAGGCTTTGCCAAAGACAACCATTTTTTCTGCTAGCTCTTCGACAAACTTTTCACTTTTGCCATCTTCAATAAATTTTTTGGGGTGGGTACCAATTTCGGCCAGAATAAACTCAGCACGAAGAAGACCAACCCCGTCCACATTCTGAGAAGCAACCTGAGAGGCAAGGGAAGGTTCTGCAAGGTTAACAAGAAGCTTAGTAGCAGTTTTATGCAAAAAGACCGGCGTTTTTTGTGATTGCAGTTTTATAGCCTTACCGCTTTTTATCATCTGGCCCTTGTAAACTATACCCTTGGCGCCATCGACAGTTACGATCATGCCATTTTTTAAAACTTTTGTTGCCTTTTCGGTTCCTACCACGCAGGCAATACCAAGTTCTCTCGAAACGATCGCTGCGTGAGAGGTGCGTCCACCACGATTGGTGACAATGGCAGCCGCTTTTTTCATAGCCGGTACGAAATCCGGATTGGTCATCTCTGTAACCAGCACGTCCCCCTTTTCGACTTTGCTAATTTCTGCGGGGTTTTTGATAATAATTACTTTGCCCGTGCCAATTACAGGGGATGCGGGGGCTCCTGTTAAAATTATGTTCTTTTCATTTTTTGAGAGGTTTGCTTTAAGCTTCTTTCCTTCAACCTCTGAATTAATTGTAGTAACAGGCCTGCTCTGAACAATATAAAGTTTTTCTTTCTCAAGTGCCCATTCAATATCCTGCGGAAAAAAATAGTGTTTTTCGATTGTCTTACCTACTTTTGCAAGTTCGATAATAAGTGAGTCATCCAGTTTTTGTTCACCCTTATATTTTTTGGAAACCTTAATTAACATATTGCCATTGCGGCTTTTTACCAGCTGATTGTTTTGCACAGATATGGTTTTGGCGATAATTTCCATTCTATCTTTGCTAATTTCATAGTGATCAGGTGTTTCCCTGCCTCCTACTATCAGCTCGCCAAGGCCGAAAATAGCTTCAATTACTACCTTACTCCTGTCACTTGTAACAGGATCGATGGTGAACATAATTCCGGATACTTCCGATTGAATCATTTTTTGCACGCAAATTGCGATTCCAACTTTGAAGTGGTCGAAGTTTTTAGTCGCACGGTAGAAAATAGCACGGGCTTCAAAAAGCGATGCCCAGGCAGAAAGTAGAGACTCTTTTAATTTTTCCTCGCCTTTAACATTTAGGTATGTTGATTGCTGACCTGCAAATGATGCCTGGGGCAGATCCTCGGCAGTTGCCGAAGACCGAACAGCAACTAAGGCGTCTGATTTCGGCGATAGTTTATGGTAAAAGCTATAAAGCTTTTTTTCAAAATTACTATCAAGCTGAATTTTCTTTATTTCTTGCTGACACAGTTTGGCTTTTGTTTCAAGCTGTGTCGGGTTCTCTGCATCAAGGTCGTATAGCAGACCGCGGATTCTGTCAAGCGCGCCTGAAGTCTCTGCTGCTTTAAAGTAGGGACCTGCTGTTACAATGAAGCCGTCGGGTACAGACGCACCAATTTTGGTTAGTTCGCCAAGATTTGCGCCTTTACCCCCGACAATGTCAACATCGTTTTTGCCGACCTTGTTAAACCAAACGACATCTTCCATTTGTAAGTGATCCTGATTATATTTTATTGTAACATCTGCGCTGGTTTAAGGTATTTGATTAAAAGGAGTTCAATAAGGCTCGCATCATCTGCTTCGGTTTTTCCTTGTTTCTTCATTAAATCAACCATTAGCAGGCTATTATACATTTGAAAAAGGGTAGTGAGTTGGAAATTTTTTGCCTGACTTAGAATTTTTTGCCATTGCCATGGCGCCAATGTTTTTTTAGTAATAGTTTCAACGCTGTCGCACGAGAGATTTTGTTTTGCCAAAATCAGGAGCAAAATTCTGTATACCAAATGCCAGCCAATAGCAGTTTTGTCATTTATTTTTCTTATATAAATTAATGGTGAAATCGATTTAGGGGAAATTGAATCCAAAAACTGAAAGAGGGTCGATGGTAATTTAAACTCTAAAATAGAAATGTCGCCTGAAGATTTGAGTTGGGAGGCGGCAAGCTTTTCTTCTTCCCACAAAATTATGATTTTATCTGCTGCTATCTTTTTAAGTTGACTTACTTTAATTTTATTGTCTGATATATAATTTTGACAAACAAATAATTCATTTTCATTAAAAAGATTTTGCCCAAGGATCGCATTTTGAAACTGTTCAAAACTATTTTCGGGGTAAAAATTAACTTTGTTGTGGTTTGGATATTTATTCAATAGAAACTGAAGATGGGAATACGACGCAGACAAATCCTGGCCGTGGAGAATATAGATCATTTCGCTTTGACAACAGGTGTGTTGTTTTTAATCTCTTTTTGTACTTTAAGTCCAAACTCATCGCCTGCCTTGGCGATTTCGATTGTCGCGTGTTCAATTTGCATTGAGGAGACTTTTTGAGTAAATTCTTTGCCTTCCTTATCCTGTAATTTAATTGTGTCCCCGATTTGCAAATCTCCTTTAGTTATCTTTATAACAGCCACCTGGATTTTGTCAAAATAATGAGTAACTTTGCCGATAGTTAAATCAGCTATTTTATTTCACCTCGCTTTCGGTTATTAGTCTGTTTATCTGGGTCTGGGCACTTTTCAGTTTTTGCTCGCACAATTTGTGAAGTCTAAGGCCCTCTGTTAACAATTTTAGCCCTTCTTCTAAATCTACATCTTGTTGTTCCAATTTTTCAACTATTTCTTCGATTCTTTTTAGGGATTCTCTAAACGGGATATTTTTAGACATTTAATTTTCTTTTGCAATTACTTTTGATTTAAGTTTTCCGCGCCACAATTGTACTTTAATAGTCGCTGCCACATCAATATGTTTAACATCTTTTATAACCTGGCCCCGATTGTTATAGGCAATGCTGTAACCTCTTTTCATGGTACTGTCGGGTGAGAGCAAATTGATCTGTTTTTTAAGGTTTATAAGCTTATCCTTGTTTTCTGTAAATATGCGCAGCCAATTACTTTTCAGGGAATTTTTATAAATTAATAAGTTCTGAGTATTTGCGCGGACAATAGTTTCTTCGGAAATTTTCAGGGAGTTTTTTAGAAAATTAAGGTGATTTGGTACGGCCATATACCTGTCTTTAGCACGTGAGAGTTTATGGTAGAGAATATCGCATGTTTGTGACTGCGAGAACGCGATACCCGCGACTAACTTCAGAATGCTAGCCTTGGCTTGAATAAGCTTACTCTCGAGATGCATGTAGTCAGACGCAATTATTTTAGCCGCATCAGTGGGCGTGGAAGCATTGATATCCGCAACAAGGGCCGCAATCGTCACGTCTTTTTCGTGGCCAACCCCTACCACTATGCAACTTTTGCACTTATAAATTTTCAGAGCAAGATCTTCATTATTAAAGGCAGCAAGGTCTTCGATAGATCCCCCTCCGCGAATTAAAGCTATGGCATCAAAGTTCATGCTATCTGCTTTATCAAGCGCTTTTTTTATTTTGGTAGCAGAGTTTTGCCCCTGAACTGTAACGTCAAAAAAAGTGACCTTTATGATGGGAAACATATCTACACTGTGTTTCTTAAAATCCTGCCAGGCGTCAGATACCCAGGAAGAAATTACGGCAATATTTGTGGGAAACGGTGTTAGCTTTTTCTTACGGGATATATCAAAATAGCCTTTTTTCTCAAGTTTTGCTTTTAACTGTTCCAGTTTTGCCAAAAGATATCCTTGCCCGAAGTTCTGGATTTTTAAAACATACAGCTGCAGCCTTCCTTCTTTTTCCCAGAGTGTGATATTGCCAAGTGCCAGAACCATCTGACCGTTGTCAAAGGCAAAATTCTCATTGTAAATTTCGGGCTCGGCAATGCAGGCAATCTTAAAACCGGTTTGGGGATCTTTCAGATCAAAATAGAGATAACGGTAGTGTTGGTTTGGCCCCTTAAAGCCGGAGATTTCTCCTTCTATCCAAAAGCTCAAGGTCTCAAGATTTTGGCGAACAATAGAATTTACTTCGGAGACCGTGTAGACCGTTTTCCCTTCAACGGTTTTCATCGAAGTCTAGTATATCACTTGGCGTTGTTGTATTAGAGATGGGCAAATTGTGCCTAATTTGGGGTATTGACAATAGTTTTTACACGAAGTATATATAATTTTGCTTATCGCAAGATAAGTAACTTGAAAGGGCTTCTCGCAAGAGAGGCCTTTTCTTATATCGCAAGATAAATTTTTATTGCAAGATAGGCTTCTGTTAACAAAAAACTTCTAAAAGTACTGAATACTTTTTACCATCTCCTCCAGGCTTGCTGTTGCGGAATCTATATCCTCTTTTTCATCTAATTGTCTGTAAACAATTTGCAGTGGTATTTTATTGTCAAAAATCAAATAAACTAGCTGTTTGAATCCGCGGGGGGTAGAACCGTTTCCGGTTGCCGATGTTTCTATTTTCTTTATCAAATGATTGTTAAACTCTATAGTTTGGGCAGAAATTACGTTTTCGTATTCATTGGGGTTTTCGAAAAATTTAACGGTTGGCGCCCAGTCTTCAAGAGTCAGAGCATCAACCTGTACAGGAACAAATTGTTTTTCGATAAATTCCGGAACCACAAATGAGAAAGGGGCAAAATACCTGCAGTTCTGGTCATCTTTATTATATGTAGTGAACCAGTTGTTGGGATAGCTTATCTGGTAACTGAGTGTCGTGTTTGAGCAAAGTTTAACAGAGGAAGATATAATTTTGACAGACTGCACATCAGCGTATGGCAGAGGCTTATCTAGTTTTTCGTCCTCGTTAATAGTGGATGCGCCCTTAACCTTTAGCGGATCAACCTGACCTGAGTGTCTGCCGATTGAATACAACGACACTCCATAAAATATAGCAAAAGCTGCTATAGTTCCGATTTTGAGTCTTTGTTTAAATTTTGCTAACGTCACTGTAGTTTCTTTCGGATAAAGAAACTATAGCTGCCCAAATCGACGAAAGATTTAGCCCCTTTTTATTTATGCCGCAGGAGCTGATCCTTCGTCTGTCCCTGAAGTTCCCCCATCCTCATTACCCGCTACAGGCGGTGGAGGAGGTACTTCTGCTGGCTGATCGCCACCGTTTCCCAAATCACCGCTTGGGGTGGGCTCTGGAGCCAGACCAGGTATACCTGTATCATCACCTGCTGGTTGAGTGTCACCGATTGGCGGACTACCTGCACCGCTTGAATCATCCACAGCGCCAGGCTTACCACCTATTTGATCGTTATCATTCATAAGTTTTACCTCCTTTGTAATATTTTAACAAATAAAGATCACACAAGAAAACCCCTTAAAATGCTTTGAGCAGTTATGCCCGATTTAATCGAAGAACCGGATTCTTGGTCGAGCTCTAGAATGACAACCGGGTCTGTCAATTACCAAACAAATAGGGAGGAGAAAAGTAAACCGGTTAAAAACCCGCCAATGTGGGCAACGTAGGCAACACCACCTGTTGATACTATTGTTGGCGCAATAGACGCTATCCCGTTAAATGCCTGGATAAAAAACCAGTAAATGAGCATGAAGCTTGCGGGAATTGCCACAATTAGCGGTAAACCGAAAATTGGCACAATCGTATCTATTTTATTTCTGGGAAAATATTTAAGGTAAGCACCGAGAACTCCGGCGATAGCACCGGAAGCGCCCACCATGGGGAGTGTCGAGTTTGCGATAAACAAGTATTGTGCAAGGCTTGCTGCTATACCGCAAAAAAGGTAAAAGCCCAGATATTTGATATGTCCCATGATGCTTTCCACATTATCTCCAAAAATCCATAAAAACCACATGTTTGAAAGAATATGCAGGAAACCAGCATGTAAGAAAAGTCCACTGATAAATGGAGTTAGGGTTTGGGGACTGGAAAAGTCGATATTTGCCGGAATTAGGCCATAGATGTTAATGAAGGCGTCGATGTTCGGGGCGATCAGCTCCCTCATAAAAAAGTAGATGTTTATGCCAATTAGACATAAGTTGACGAATGGAAATTTGCTTGAGTTTTTGGTGTCGCGTATCGGGAACATGGGCTAGGCTACTGGGCCACTAGGTTACTAGGTTATTGGGATGTCGGACAGGATATTAGGATAACAGAGAAACACTGTTGTGGCAATATTTAATTGCATGATATTGATTTTCGGGTTTTCTTCGGCTATTATGAGGTGGTGGATTATGAGATCGTAATTGATGAACCTATAAAAGTCTGGGTGATGTTTGATCAAGGCATCTTCCCTATTGCCATGAATTGGCGAAGAAAACTTGTTAAGTTTGAAAAATTGGTTTTTATCGGTACCAGAAGAGTGGGTGATGTCAAATTTTTAAATCTGGTTTGTTCATCGGATGCTGCCAATTTCGAACTTGAATATAACAGCGATAATTACAGCTGGAAAGTTAAAAAAGTGATGCCGAGAGAATAATTGTTTAATTGCTACATTGCTAAATTGTTAAAAATTAATATGACAATGCAGAGAATCATCCTCCATGCCGATTTAAACAGCTTTTTTGCAAGAGCCGAGCAGCAGACTAATCCCGCCTTGCGCGGGAAACCAGTCGGGGTTGTTAAAGCCAAAGCACGGACTTGCATTATTGCCGCATCGGTTGAAGCCAAAAAGTACGGTGTGGCTACAGGGTGTTGGGTGAATGATGCCAGGAATCTTTGTCCAAGTATCATTTTAGTACCTGCTGATTTTGACAAATACTCGGATATTTCTCACCGTTTTATCAAAATTTGTGCCGACTACTCGCCAAATTGCGAGGTTTTTTCGCTTGATGAATGCTTTATCGACGTAACCGAAACGGAAAATTTTTGGGGTAATGCTTTTAATATTGCTTTTGAAATTAAAGACAGATTACGAAAAGAAGTTGGTGACTGGCTGACTTGTTCCATTGGCGTTTCCTATAACAGGTTCCTTGCCAAGCTGGCATCGGGGCAGGTTAAGTATGATGGCCTTTTTTGGATAACAGAAGATAATGCCCTGCAGGTTCTGGATAAATCAAATCTAATGGATGTTTGCGGACTTGGGTGGGGACTTTATAGCCATTTGGCTAAACTGGGTATTGATAACTTTCCAAAATTGCGGGCTTGCTCAATTGAATCTTTACACCAAAATTTTGGCCCTTTTTGGGGCCCTTATCTTTACAACCTTTGCCGGGGAATTGATACAACAAGCGTTAATTCGTTCAGGTCTTTACCCAAGCAAAAAAGTGTAGGCAGGACGTATACGACTCACAAGCCTTTAAATAACAGGAAGGACGTTGAAAGGCTCATGCGTAATCTTTCTGAGGAAGCAGCTTTTAAGGCACGCACCATGGGCCTTGCGGGCCGTTATGTCGGCTTTTCTATACGTAGTGCCCATGGATCCCAAAACAGTATAGTGGGCAGCTGGCTTGCCAACCGTAGCTTTAGCGAAGGTTGGTCGGGGCCAAAAGACAATGAGGCAAGATCCTGGTATGGACACAGAACCTTGAAAAATTATATAGATTTGGGCAAAGAGGTCTTTGATGTCTGTAAAATAATTTCGCGGGACTGGCTCTTCGGCAAACCTCAGGATAAACCTATAATTTTTTGCAGGGTAACTTTGGGAATGCTTACCAAAAAAGATTATTTACCACTCCCCCTTTTTCCGGCTGATCAAAAATATAATGATTTAACACTGGCCGGGGATAAAATCAACAACCGTTTTGGCGACTACACAATTTTTCCGGCAAATCTTCTGGGGGTTGAGATTATAAGACCCGAGGTTACGGGCTACTTCGGAGATAAGAAATTTCAGTTACGAAATTTCTTGCTGGAAAATTAAAATTTTCGCCTAAAAGTTTCAATTAAGAAATATTCGAGTAGATTCAATCAGTAAATACCTGCGTGAACATTTTTCCGTATATTCCACCATCGATAACGCCAATTCCGACCTTATTAAAAGCAGGATCCAGGATGTTTCGCCTGTGGCCGGGGCTATTCATTAAACCATCGTTGGCCCTCTGTAGTGTCGGGGCAAGAGCCAAATTTTCTCCGGCAACATTATAGTTAATTCCGGCATCCATCAATCTATCCCCTACATCTTTTCCTTCCGGCGAGTAGTGTGAAAAATAACCCCGTTTAAACATATCCACGGAGTGGGCTCTGCCAACGGTAGTACGGGTATCGTCCCAAACGAGAGCTTTTACGCCAACCTTGGCTCTTTCGGTATTGATCATTTCAAACATGGTTTTTTCGCTGGCAAAATCCCCGGTAAGTTTGTCCTGCGTAAATTTTAGGTTAATCGCCCCTTTTTCTTCATTTTTAACTGTCAAAAATGTTAAACCTTGTTTTGTGATTGGCCCAAAGACATTGTTTAATGGTCTTTCTAAAACTGGAGCCTGTTTGACAAGCTCTGATGCGATTTTTGAGGTAAAAATATCTTTTTTAATAATAGGGTTGATTGGCAGTGAGACAAGAAACAGGAGTACGAATGAACTAAACAGCAGAGCGTTTACTACAGCTGGAATAAAGCCAAGATACTTATTTATAGTTGTAAGGTGATACGTGTGAATCTTCTTAATGAAAGCACCAATTAGGCTGGAATAAACAGTTTCTGTCAATATCCAGACAATTAAAAAGCCTATGGGGTTGGCAGCAATCGGAGGGAGTTGGAATAATTTAATCAAGAGGTTTGCAACGGGTGAGTAAAAGATTAATGCAATAATCAAGGAAACCAGAAAACCTATGAGATTTATCGCCTGAGCAAAAAATCCCTGACGAAATCCCTCAAGGGCAAAAACTATTGCCACAAGTACAATAATGAAGTCTACCCAGTTCATATGTTAGGTAATTAGAGTTTAGAGACTGGAAATTAGAATTTCAAATCGAAACGCGCATACACCTTTACAAATTAAGATTGTTGTGACCCGCACAGGATTCGAACCTGTAACCAATTGCTTAAAAGGCAATTGCTCTACCATTGAGCTAGCGGGCCTAAGATTAATATCTTTAAGATGCAATTATAGCTAAAATGCCCTTTATGATCAACGTCTATTTGTACCTTTAGCTCAGATTTTCACTTGACATTTTTCATGATTATTCTATTAAATTGATTATAACGATTAAGGTGGTATTGGATCGAGAAAAGAAAGGAGGTGAATTGCGATTATGTTTGAGAATATATCTACAGCAGTAAGTTCGGTTGTTCTAAATTCGCTTGTTACTCTCATTAATTTTATCCCCTCCCTGATTGGCGGCTTAATAGTACTAATAATAGGTTTGGTACTGGCTGCTGTTGCCTACAGGATAGTTTTTGGAGCATTAAAGATGATTCAATTGGAAAAGTTTTTGTCAAGATACGGGGTTACAAAAATTGAGGGAAGAGATATTGAGTGGAGCGAGATTTTAGCAGAAATAGTGCGATGGGCAATAATAATAATATTTTTGGTTCCGGCTCTCTCTGCGTGGAGACTGAGTACTGTTACTACAGTTTTAAACAGGGTAATACTCTACATACCCAATGTAATAGTGGCTGTAATTTTGGCTATGGTAGGTCTTGCCATTTCAAAGCTTGCCTATAGAGTTGCCTATAGTGCCGGTCATTCAATCGGTAAACATTTGGCCCACACTGTTGGCCTGATTGCACAGTGGTCGATTACTGTTTTTGTTGGATTTTTAGTTCTGCATCAGCTTGGGGTTGCACAGGAGCTTTTGAGAATTCTTTTTACAGGTCTTGTTGCCATGATTGCCCTTGCAGGCGGCTTGGCGTTTGGCTTTGGCGGGCAGCAGACGGCCAAAGATATTCTTGAGTCGATTGTTAATAAGTTTGGCGCCAAAGATCAGTAAGACCTGAGAAGCATTCGCTTTATCAACTGTGATAAACTTCCAAGACCTAGAAGGGGTTGGTTTGGTGTTACAGGTTTACATGAGCGAGCAGATGGTTTCGGTCTCGGAAGTATGTATTTGCGCTTTGACATTGTCTGCGAGCGAATATAAAATTGCTAGGCTTTATTTTGTTGTCATTTTTTGCATTTGAATAAGCATGGCGCGTTCGTCTAATGGTTAGGACACGGCTCTTTCAAGGCCGCAACACGGGTTCGACTCCCGTACGCGCTACTCAACTTATAGTTTGACTTCAAGTGCGTTTTGTGCTATACTGGTTTCTGGAATTGCAGATTAAAGTAACAAATCTGCTTAACTTTGAATAGTTTTTGATTAGACAAGATAAAGATAGGCGATTTACGTTAATTATAGTTTAGTATCTTTTTCCCCTACTCACAAATACAATTTCTTAATTAAGTAGACTTGTTTCTTTAATTTCTCTCCCTAAAAATAAATATATAATTCGATGCGACATCGGTTCAGGCCAAAACGTAACTTTAACAGGAGATACTCATCAGCTCCTGCCAAAACTAACCAGGATCTCATGTGGGCAATTACAGCAGGCCTTGCGGAGAATGCGCCGCCTCTTGTCAACAATCAAACTGCCTACATTCCCAAGCACAAATTTGAAGATTTTCCTATCTCTCTGGAAATCAAAAAAAATATAGCTAATAAGAAGTACGAAATTCCAACACCAATTCAGGATGAGGGTATTCCGGCAATTTGTGCGGGTAAAGATATTATCGGCATTGCCAATACGGGTACAGGTAAAACAGCTGCCTTTCTTGTTCCACTTGTAGATAAAGTATTTAAAGACAAGCATCAAAGGGTGCTAATTATTGCACCAACCCGTGAGCTTGCGCTGCAAATTTATGATCAGTTTGGTGAATTTGCAAAAGGGCTTGAAATTCATGCTGTTCTGTGTATCGGAGGAGCAAGCATGGGAAGACAAAGAAAAGAGCTTTCTTATAATCCACAATTTGTAATTGGTACACCGGGAAGGATAAGGGATCTTATCGGGCAAAGGTGTTTACACTTATCTCAATTTGGCAATGTTGTACTGGATGAGGCTGATAGGATGGTTGATATTGGCTTTATTGGCGACATCAAGTATTTTATTTCACTTTTACCTATTAGCCGCCAGTCACTTTTCTTCTCGGCTACAATTTCGCCAAAGGTACAGGAAATTATACAAACATTTGTTAGAAATCCGGTTACTATTTCGGTAAAAGAAACAGACAGTTGCGAAAACATCAGCCAGGAAATTGTGAAAATCGCAAGGCACGAGCAGAAAGTAGACAAGCTCCATGATTTATTAAATCAGGAAGGTTTTGAAAAGATACTTATTTTTGGCAGAACAAAACGGGGAATCCAAAAACTTACCAATCAACTTGCAGATCGCGGTTTCAAGACCGGAGTAATTCACGGTAACAAGAGCCAAGGTCAAAGACAGAAGGCACTAAGCCAGTTTCGAACAAACCAGATTAGTATACTTCTGGCAACTGATCTGGCTTCACGCGGACTTGACATTGAAGATGTAAGCCATGTCATCAACTATGATATGCCTGCTTCCTATGATGACTATATCCATAGAATTGGCAGAACAGGCAGGGCAAACAAAAGAGGTACAGCGTTAACATTTGTGCAGTAAAATAAAGCCCGTAAAAAATACAGTTTAATGAAGGCTTTGCCAAAAAACATTTACATTGATATTGATGGAGTAATTCTAACCAAAGGCGGGGTACCTGCCCAGCATCTGGATAAATTTCTTACTTACATTTTAAGCAAATATAGTGTTTTTTGGTTAACTTCCAGGTGCCACGGAGATAGTAAGTACACCATTAAATACCTTTCCCAATTCCTCCTCCCTGATTCCCTTTCGCTTGCCGGTAAGATTAAGCCAACTGACTTTCGGCTCGATAAAACAGAAGCCATAGATTTCGGCAAAAAGTTTTTTTGGCTCGATGATGAACTCTTTGCCTCAGAAGTCAACACACTGAGAGAGCACGATAAATACGACTCCTGGATTGAGGTAAATCTTATAAAAAACCCTCATCAGCTAATCCATTTGATTAATAACAAGCTTTGCTTATGACTTTAATTTGGAATGGTCCTCTCCCGCAGGGCGGGCTGAGGGCCTAAAGCAGATTTCTCTACGAAGAGTTATTTCACAAATTAACAGTTTTTCAGTGTATAATGTACAGATTCCCAAAGCAATGGATTTTATCCTTGCTGATCTTGGGATTTATTTTTGGCTATGTCAAAGGAAAACGGTGCAGTTGTTGGGGATAGTTGGCGTGAATATAATAAATCAAAAGGCGCTCATCTTTGGTTAATAGATTCGCCGGAAAAAAGTCGGGGCAAGAGGGTTAAAGGCTGCTGCCGAAAGTGTGGCATTACTCGCAGATTTCCAAAAGCACTAGAGGATTTCATCAGTTACAGGCAACCTTCTGCATCCAGGAAAATAGATGTTGACAATATTGGTATATCAGACGATCCAATTGACATAAGATTGACATAAGAGAGCCTTCTGGGATACGTTTAGTAGAGAAGATTTAAATTTCATGGCTTCAGTTACCATGTACACAACTAGAACTTGTCCTTTTTGCAAAATGCAAAAGGATTATTTTAATTCAAAATCAATTGTTTATCGCGAGATTCTGGTTGATGAAAACCCAGATGAGGCACAAAAAATGATTGAGATTTCTGGACAGATGGGTGTACCTTTCACGGTAATTGTCAAAGACGATGGTACTCAGGAAAACATCCTTGGTTTTGATAAAGCACGGATTGACAGCGCGCTGAAAATAGTTTCTTAGCTATTGGCCCATCAGAGCTCAGTTGATCCCCATCTATCCTCTAATACCTAATGTCTAATATACTAAAAGTGTATGCGTCTTACTCTTTTAGGTGCCTGTAGGGAGGTAAGCGGTTCAAGTTTCTTAATTGAAACAGAGGGTAAGAAAATTCTTCTGGATTGTGGTTTTTTCCAAGGTATCGAATACGCCGAGGAGAGAAACTATGCTCCCTTCAGCTTTAATCCCAAATCGATCGATTTTGTAATTATTGGCCATGCACACCTAGATCATACAGGAAGGCTCCCAAAATTGGTCCGGGATGGCTTTGCTGGCAGAATTTACGCTACTGCACCCACTAAAGAACTTTCCCAATTAGTGCTCGAAGATAATTTTAAGCTCATGAGTGAAGAAGCTGAGCGTGATAATCATGTGCCTTTATACTCCCAGGATCATGTCGAAAAAGTAATGTCGCTTTTCGAATCAGTTGAGTACGATAAAGTTTTGGAAATTTCATCGGGTATTAAACTGACTTTGAAAAATGCCGGACATATCTTAGGTTCTGCAATAACTTTAATTGATTCTGAGGACAGGCGACTTGTTTATACTTCTGATCTTGGAAATGAACCTTCAATTTTACTAAACACGCCGGCAACTGTTAATTTTGCGGATGTGGTAATTTGTGAGAGTACTTACGGTGGTAGAGTTCACGAGGATATTAGCAAAAGAGTTCAAAAGCTCTCGCAGATAATATCAACAACTATTAACAACAACAGCGTTTTAATGATTCCATCATTTGCCATAGAACGTACACAAGAGCTGCTTCATGATATTGACCAGTTTTGCACCATTAATGGTTGCACGCGGCCCGAATTTTTTCTGGATAGTCCTTTGGCATCCAAAGCTACTGTTGTTTTTAACAAATACCCCAATTTTTTGAACAAAAAAATGCAAGATACTGCCAGGGGAGACTTTTTAGGACTTATGAGGATTAAAATTACGGCATCAGTGGAGGAATCTAAAGGCATTAATGAATTTCCCGCGCCCAAGATTATTATTGCCGGAGCAGGGATGATGAATGGCGGAAGGATACTGCATCATATGATGAGGTATTTACCTGATTCAAATAATACGCTTCTTGTTATCGGCTATCAGGCAAAAGGCACACTGGGACGAAGAATAATTGACGGTGCTAAAGAAATCAGAATTTTTGGCAAAAATGTACCCGTATGTGCGGATGTTGTTAAAATCGGCTCTTACAGTGCTCATGCTGATATGCCTCAGCTTATTAACTGGCTTGCTCAGATAAAAGAACTTAAGAAAGCTTTCATTGTACACGGTGAGACTGAACAGTCTCTTGCGCTTGCTAAAAATATTGATGAGAAGCTTAAAATTGATGCCGTCGTTCCCCAGATTGGCGAAAGTTATGAATTGTAAATTGTTAAATTGTTTTTTATATTCGCTCGCTAGATACACCCCGCCCTGCGGGGATGAATGCGAGAGAATACATACTTTCGAAGACTGCTGTGTATTCTTGCTCGCTCATGTAAACTTAAAGAAGAATACCGAGGACTAGCAGGTCCTCGGAAGTTTATGGCTAAAATAGTTCCCGGAATTCTGACAAATAGTGAGCCTGAATATCATAGACAACTGCTTACTGCAGAGTATGTAACGGATTTAATACAGATAGATATAGTGGATGGCAAATTTGCCAAAAATGTGACAGTCGGGCCAGAGGTTATTAAAAAGTACCTCACTTCTTCACTTTTGGAAATTCAGTTGATGGTTTTATGGCCTGAAAACTACATCGATGATCTAGCACCACTGGAATATGTTAGCAGGATTATTATCCCTTATGAAATAGATGGCGACATTAACAGTGAAATTTACCATGTAAAGCGGCACGCCAAACAGGTTGGCCTTTCCTTGAATCCGACTACACCGGTTGTTTCAGCTCTGCATCTTTTTGATGATATCGACATTTTGCTTTTGATGACGGGCAGGCCCGGTTTTTCCGGCCAGAAACTGGGTAGAAATACCTATGAAAGAATTAAACAGGTTAAGAAAATCGATGCAACGATGCCTGTCGAAATTGATATTGGAGTTAATTTTGACAACGCTAAAAAGCTTGCAGAAGCAGGAGCAGATTTTCTGGTTGCTTCCTCCGCTCTTTACGGTGCCAGTAATTTCAGGGATGCTTATGAGAAGCTTGATAAGCTAGCCACTTTGCGCACATAATAGGATAAAGATTCTTTTTTGAGATGCCTGCCCAAGTCGATAACCAACTCAAGGTTCCCCAAATCAAAAATATAACTTTTTTAGGTTATGCAGACGCTAAAGAAAGCGACGATCCTTTTAAAGCTGCTTTTGATGTTGCTGCACTTTGTGCACAGCTTGGCTACACGACGATAAACGGCGCAGGGCCGGGTATAATGAAAGCCTCTACAATGGGCGCGCATAGCGTCGGTGGAGAGGTTATCGGTGTAACTTTTTATCCTAAAGACATTCCCTTTTTTGAAGGCAGAGACAAAACCAATAACGTAGATCAATTAATTGTAGAGGATAATTATTTAGAGAGAACAATGAAACTTTTGGAACTTGGACAGGCGTTTGTTATTTTTAACGGTGGTACGGGTACAATTTCCGAATTTGGTATGGCCTGGGGTCTGGCAAGACTTCATTTTGGGCATCATAAACCGTTAATTCTTTATGGCGATTTTTGGCAGGAAATTATCTTCGCTTTTACACGAGGTATGTATATCCGTCCCGAGGAAAGGCAAGTTTATAAAATTGTGAATAAACCATCTCAAGTTATTGATGCAATTGAAGAGTTTAAAAATATGGTAACAGTACAAAAACATGATCACATAAATCAAATTTTTTCAGTATAATTTTAAAAAAAGTGATTTTTTAGGCTTTTATCCAAATGGACACTGACTTTGATGTAATTACAATTGGAGATAGCACGATTGACACGTTTATTAAAATCCATGATGCAACTGTGGAGTGCAATATTAACAATAAGGAGTGCAGAATTTGTATCGAATATGGGGGAAAAATTCCTGTTGAGGGCATCCTACAAGGTGTAGCCGGCAATGCTGCAAACGTGGCGGTTGGTTGCGTAACCCTGGGTTTAAAGTGCGCAATTTACACTCATTTAGGAGACGATTGGCAGGGTAAAATGATCAAAGACTCGCTTGGCAAGACGTGTGTAGCTGCTGATTTTATAGTAGTTGAAAAAAATAAAAATTCGAACCTGTCGGTAGTTATTACATATCAAGGTGAAAGATCAATTCTTGTGTATCATCAGCCGTGGAAGTATAGCCTACCAAAGTTATCCGGAGCCAAATGGATTTACTTTACATCCGTCTCCGAATCTTTTACGAGCTCCAATTTAGTTGATGAAGTTTGTCGCTTTATTGATAAATCCCATGCAAAATTGGCTTTCGGGCCGGGAACATACCAGCTTAAGGCAGATATTAAACGCTATCCAAAGCTCTTAGAACGCTGCGACTTTTTGATTTTAAACCTGGAAGAAGCAAAATGGGTCCTGGGAATAGATCCGAAAGAAAATATTGCGGTGCGCGATTTACTTTCGAAACTCCTTTTTCTGGGACCTAAAATCGTAGTGGTTACAGATGCTATGAATGGATCCTATTGCACCGATGGCCAACAATACTTGAAAACCGGAATTTTCCCTACCAAAGTTGTCGAAAAAACGGGCGCGGGAGATGCTTACAGTTCAGCCTTTCTGGCTGCTTTGGCAAATGGCCACAGGCTTGAGGAAGCGATGGTCTGGGGAGCGGTAAATTCTGCTCATGTAATCACCGAAGCCGGTGCTCAAAACGGTCTTTTGACAAGGAATAATATTGAAAAACACCGGAAAGTTATGCCGGAGCTTGTAGCAACTTCTCTGTAAATCTTTTAAAATAAAGGCAATGCCCAAAGTTTACATTTGCGACGTTATTGAGGAAAACGGTATTGCCTCTTTGAAACAAAAAGGGTTCGAAGTTGAAATTAACAAATCGGGCAAGGATCTGGACTTTGAGAATTTAAAAAATATTTTTTCTTCCTATGATGCTGTTATCACTATGATCTATAACAAAATCGACTCCAAACTTATAAAATCTGCTTCTAAAAAGCTTAAGATTATTTCCAATTACGCGGTAGGTTTTGACAACATAGATGTAAAGACGGCCCAAAATCGCAAAATAGCCGTAACTAATACACCGGGAGTGGCTTCGGAGTCTGTAGCCGAACACGTTTTTTCGCTAATTGCAGCTTTAAACAAGCATTTATTTGAGGCGGACAGATTTATAAGAAGTGGGAAATTTAGCAGATTTGACCCTAACCTGTTTCTTTCAAACCAGCTTTGGGGACAGACTATTGGTATCATCGGACTTGGCAGGATAGGTATGTTTGTCGGTCAAATAGCCTATGGCGGTTTCAGAATGAAGATCACTTACTTTGATGTAAAAAGATCTGAGGATTTTGAGCTGGTTTGTAATGCACAATATGGCGATGTTGAATCTGTTCTCAAAAGAGCTGATGTTGTTACTATCCATGTTCCTCTTTTGCCAAGCACTCATCACTTATTCGGCAGACGCGAACTGAAGCTAATGAAAAACTCCGCAATTCTTATTAATACTTCCCGCGGGCCGGTTGTAGACGAAGAGGCTTTAATCTGGGCTTTAAGGGAAAAAGAGATTGCGGGGGTAGGGCTGGATGTTTTTGAATATGAACCGGTTATTTCGCGTGAGCTTTTTGCGTTTAACAATGTTATTTTAACACCACATATTGCTTCTGCTACACATGAGACCCGCGAGAAAATGTCCGAAATCACAGCGCAAAATATTATTGATGTGTTTGAAGGGAAAGATCCTGTTGGGCTAGTAAAAACTGACTAGGTTGCAAAAGCATTGGGTAATTCTTTTCTTTTAAGTTCTTCTGCATAGTGTTGTGTTTGCCGGTATCTTTCTACAACTATCAGGTCAACTATGTGGCCAAAATAGCTGGCCGTCCAACCACCAACGTCATGGATTCTATAAGCCATATCTTTTGTGACAATTGCGAGTTGTCGAACTAAATCAGTTGCCGGTAGGTTGAGTCTTTTTGCTTTATCGATTGCTTCTATCACCTCAGCTTTTGCGTTAACCTCATCCATTTCTGATGAACTGTCGAGCACGTTGTAGCCTGCGCTATAAGCAATCCTGGTTCCCTGATTTGCTCTCCAAACTTCAGCGTATTTTAAAAAAGGCATGTACATTGTTTGGGTAAACCATCTATTAAGAGTAGCTTGCCTTTCTGGAATTGGCAATCTCTTATAATTACGGCGCCCGCGTCGGCTTCTTGACGAATGATAATCCTCTTCTAGCGTTGACTGTCTTTCAGCAATCATTAGCAATGATTATAACTAACTCAGACCAAATTCAAAACCCAGCGTTTTTTATGAGCTTGAAATGAGGCACTTGTGGTTCTAAGTCTATGGATAAAACGTCAATTCTTTCTGCTTCAGGCATATTTCGGTGATTATTTCGATAGAACTTTGCTGCTCTTTGCAAAAATCTAATTTTGTGAAAAGTTACCGATTCCTCTGGTCTGCCAAAGATTTTTTGAGTTCTTGTTTTAACTTCCACGTAAACCAGCGTTTGTCCGTCGAGTGCTACAATATCGATTTCACCGCCCCTAATTCTGAAATTTCGCTCAATTATTTTGTAACCTTGTTCCTTTAAGAAAAGGCAGGCAAGGTCTTCACCATAATTCCCCCGGGCTGTAGTATTCATGCAACTAAATAATTTAAATCGTAAGACATACGGTGGATGTTAGTGAAACCGGATTTTTTTATGGCTTCCTGGTGCAACTTTGTGCCGTAACCTTTGTGTTTACCAAATCCGTAAGTAGGATATTTGAAATGCATCTTTCGCATTATCAAATCCCTGTGGACTTTGGCAATAATTGATGCAGCAGATATAGAGGCACAAATTTTATCCCCGTTTTTGACAGCTTCCTGACGTTTCTTTGCAAACTGTTTTATATAAAATGCGTCAATTAAACAAAAATCAGGGCTGGGTATTAGCTTTTTTACGGCCCTGCGAAAAGTTTCATGGGTGGCTCTGGCCATTTTCACCTTATCGATCCGCCTAGAGGAAATTTCAGCAACTGACACTGCTACTGCTTTTTCTTTGATTATTCTGGCCAGTTTCACTCTTTGTTGGTGTTTTAAAAGTTTGGAGTCGGCCAAGCCTCTCGGAATTTTAAAATCTTTTGGCAGAATTACGGCTGCAACAACTAGAGGCCCGGCCCAGGCACCCCGGCCTACCTCATCGATACCTGCAACGAACTCATATCCTTTTAGCCAAAACTCATTTTCAAGAGCGAGACTTGGCTGAAGCATCTTTTTTCCGTAAAAAGTACAGTTTTGAGCGTGTACTTTTTCCTTTTTTAAGAATCTTGATTTTCTCAATTGAGGGTGAATCTATCGGGAAGATTCGTTCCACCGCAACCTGGGCTGAGGCCACTTTTCGAACCGTGAAGGTTCTTGCACCTTTTTGGCCGCGTATTGCAATAACCGTTCCTTCAAATGGGGTTGCGTGAACCTTGCTTTCAGATATATCTTTGACGAAAACTTTCACGATATCTCCGGTTTTGAAATCCTGATTGTTTATTTCCTCCATAGCGTTAGATTCTAACCTATTATAGTGCTTAAAGTAAATCTTCGGTGGTTTTTAGCAATGTGACATCCAAGATTTGGAAAGCGCAAATCTTTAGTTGCTTTTTAATACACGGCATCCAAGATTTCTAAGCTGTGTTTCAAGTTCGGTTGTTTTTTGTATACCAAATGGGATCGGAATCTTTCTAGCTAGGCTGTCGTTTCCGGGTAATACCAAATAGGTTGATATTTCACCGGGACTTCCTTTGAGAACCTCGTAAACTTTCGATATAAGAATTCTGTCTGCAGATGACGGAATGATAACTTCAAAAGCTTCTGTATTGGATGCTTTTTGAGAGTCCTGTATTTGTTCCAGAAGTGATATTTTTTCCGCTATTAAAACCGGTGTTTCTTCGTTTGATTCTACTTTTCCGGAAACTATGATAATCTTGTCGGTTGTTAAAATATCCCTTGCCTCACTATAGACTCCGGGGAAAACGACTATCTCGATTGATCCGGTTGTGTCCTGAAGTTTTAAAAAGCACATTTCTTCCTTTCTCACTTTTGTTAGAGTTCTGCGAATAGAGATGACAATTCCTCCAAGCTTGAGCTGACTTCGCTCATGAACAAGAAGATCAATTTCGCCGATTTTGACGGAAACGATTTTTTCCAAAATCTGGGAAACTTTGGTTAGTGGATGTTCTGTTAGATAAAAACCCAGGAGTTCCCTTTCCCAGGAAAGTATTTCCTCTTTGGGGGCTTCTTCGGTGGAGGTGAGTATGGCAGTGATAGAAGACGGGGCCTGGGATCTCAGTTTCATTTCTTTTTCATCAAATAAGCTGCTTTGACCTGATGCTATTGTTTTGGAAATGGAGGCCCCAGATGATTTAATCTCGTCTAGAACTTTGAGCATAGCGTTTCGTTTGCCAAACGCGTCCATGGCACCGGCTTTAATTAAACTTTCGAGAGTCTTACGGTTGACAACTCTAAGGTTTACTCTTCTTACGAAATCATCGAGGTTCTTGAAGGCTCCATGCTCTTCTCTTTCTGAAATAATCGCATTCATGGCAACGTTGCCGACGTTTTTAATAGCCGAAAATCCAAACCTGATACTTTGAGTTTTTTTCTTTTTTGGATATGTCTTCTGTGTGATAGCCTCAATGGTAAATCCGGTTTGAGAAGCATTAATGTCTGGGGGAAGAACTACAATATTCATCTTGGAGCATTCGTCGACTGCTGCCGCTATTTTGTCAGGATCGTCAGCTTCCGCGGTCATAACAGCTGTCATAAATTCAACAGGAAAATTCGCCTTCATGTAGGCGGTTTGGTAGGCAATAATTGCGTAGGAGGCGGCGTGGGCTTTATTAAATCCGTAGGCTGCAAAAGGCTCAATTAGCTTAAAGAGCTCTTCGGCTTTTGCACTTGTCATTCCATTTTTAACACAACCGCTGACAAATTTTTCGCGCTGTTTGGCCATTTCGGCCGGGATTTTTTTGCCTATGGCTTTCCTGAAATTATCCGCCTCCTCCCAGCTATATTCTGCAATGTTAATGGCAGTAAGAAGAACATCATCCTGATAAACAATTACGCCGTAAGATTGATCAAGATAATTTTCCATTCTGGCATCATAGTATTTAATTTTATTGGCGTTATGTTTTCTTTCGATAAATTCTGGAATAGAGTTCATAGGACCTGGCCTAAACAGCGAGATCATTGCCATGATGTCAAAAATATTTGTTGGCTTGAGTTCTTTGAGATAGCGGGTCATACCTGAGCCGGAGAGTTGAAAAAGTCCCATCGTTTCGCCTTTTGCCATAATTTCGAATGCTTTCATATCCGTTAAGGAAATTTCATTTAAATCAATTTTAATACCTCTGGTTTTTTCAACAATTTTAACCGCTTCTCCCAATATGGAAAGGTTTCTTATACCCAAGAAGTCCATTTTAACAAGACCTACTTCCTCTATATCGTGCATGTCGTACTGGGTGATAATTTTTGCTCCTTTTGTTTCCATTTGAAGCGGAGCGAAATTTACAAGATCCTGCGGGGAGATAACAACTCCTGCCGCATGCACGGAAACATGGCGTGCATTGCCTTCTACTTTTTCGGCAAGATCCAATAGTTCTTTTACTTCGGAATCAGTGTTGTAAAGAGCGGAGAGCTCGCGGTTCTGCTTTTTTGCAATATCCAAAGACATATGAAAACCTTGAAAACCGATTGGCACCATTTTGGCTATTCTGTCAGCCTTTGTGTACGGCCAACCAAGAACCCTGGCAACATCACGAACCGCAGCTCTTGCCATCATCGTTCCGAACGTACCAATCTGGGCAACTTTATTCTCTCCATATTTGGCACGAACATAGGCTATTACTTCGTCGCGTCTGGTATCCTCAAAATCTACATCAATATCCGGCAGGGTCGGTCTGTAGAGATTGAGGAATCTTTCAAACGGCAGTTTAAAATCAAGCGGGTTGACGTTCGTTATACCAATAGCGTAGGAAACCAATGAACCTGAAGCTGAACCGCGTGTGGTAGAAATAATTTTTTGCTTTCTGGCCCAGTTAACAAAATCGGCTACAACCAAAAAATACGTAGAATAGCTTTTTTTGGCAATTATTGATAGTTCATATTCCAATCGTTCCTTTATTTCTTTTGTCACTGTTTCCACCTGATCTTTTATTCGCGCAAATGAAATTTCTTTTAAATACTCGTCAGCTGTCTTGCTGCCTGGTACTTCGAAATGAGGAAAGGCGACAATCCCTAAAGGAATTTCAATGTGAATATTTTTGGCAATTTCAATAGTGTTTGTGACTGCCTTCGGATTGTCCGCAAAAAGTTCATTCATTTCTTCGGCGCTTTTCAGATAAAAAGTCGGAGAGTCGATCATTCTTAGCCTTTTTATATCGGATAAGTTTTTGCCCGTTTGAATACAGACTATTGCATCCTGGGCCTGGGCATCCGTCTGCATAACATAATGCACATCTCCTGTGGCGGCCATTTTAAGATTCGTTGCTTTTGCAAGCTTTTTTACTCCCTCTATTAACTTTTTCTCCTCATCAGCCATTTGTGAAAGCTGAGTATATATTTCGGAACCAGCCTCATACGTAGTCTTGAATTTTTCATAAAGATGTCTTTGGGTCTCAAGAAAAAAATTGCCTTTATCAAAAATTTGTGCGTAGGTTTTGGCGAGTTTTTGGGCATTCTTAAAGTTACCTTCAACTAGCGCTTTGGAAATCTCCGAGGAATTACAGCCGGAAAGGGCGATCAGACCTCTTGAATATTTTGCTAGGGTTTCTTTGTCAATTCTTGGACGATAGTAGAAACCTTCCAAGTGGGATAAAGATACTAATTTCATAAGGTTTTTGTATCCTTCGTAGTCTTTTGCCAAAACTGTCAAATGAAAGTTCTCATTGTCTCGTCCGGCAGTTTTTTCGTGCATCGAACCTTTGGCAATATACATTTCGCAACCGATGACTGGGTTTATTCCTTCTTTTTTGCACTCTTTGTAAAATTTAATGGCACCGTAAAGTCCGCCGTGATCTGTAATTGCCAGTGAGTCCATTCCCATGATTTTGGCCTGGGACACTAATTTTGGGATTTTGGAAAGACCATCAAGAAGAGAATATTCTGTGTGGACATGAAGATGAACAAATTTACTCATGCGGCTTCTGGCTCCATTTGCTGTTGGTCGTAAATCATCACTGTGTCTTTGCCTGCTTCTTTCGCAGCCTTTAACGCGTGGTCTGCTTCATTTATCAAGCGCGGAACATTACGGTTGTCAGGTCTTAGTGTTGTCAGGCCGACTGATGAGGTTACATTAAATTTGTTTCTTTTCATATGCTGCTTGAGGTTGAATCTAATTTTATCAGCAATTATTTTTGCCCCATCAATATCTATATTAGGACAAACGAGTACAAATTCATCACCTCCATACCTAGCGATGATGCCTGTTTCTTCTGTTGCTTCCTTTAAAAAAAGGGCCATAGCTTTTATTGCCCGATTACCTGCATCATGGCCTAAGGAATCGTTAATCTGTTTGAAGCCGTCTAGATCAAACATCATAACTGACACTGGGAACTTGTACTTTCTTGCTAAGTTTAATTCATGACCAAGCTGGTATTGAATACCTCTTAGAGTCCAAATACCAGTAAGTGGGTCAATAAAGCGTTGTCTTTCAAGCGAAGCTATTTTCCTTCCCCATTTTTGTGCCTGCTCTTTTTCTGGTAAGGTTTTTTGGTCTTCCTCTATTTGAGATATCCAATATTGATCTCGGTTGGGCGAACCAATTCTTCCACGCTCTGAAGGTAATTCTTCCATCTGTATTTCTTATTTTAACTTATTTAAAAGTAACTCCTTAACTTTTTGAGGATTTGTAGCTCCCTTGGTCATCTTTTGTACTTGGCCGATTAAAAATTCAACGCTCGTTTTTTTGCCCTTTTTATAATCCTCAGCGGCCTTTATGTTTTGACTTAATACATCCCTTATTATTTTATCAAGTTCGTCATCAGGAATTTGGGCGGCTTGAGATGTTTTGTAAATCTGAAGCACAAATTCGGCAGGTAAAATCTTTTCTATATCCGTTTTTTTATTGATAAGTTCATTGGCCAGTCTTTTAGATCCAATGCCATGTTTTTTGCCAGCTTTTGCTGCTTCTTCAAAGAAGTCTGCCAGTTCTCTTGAGCGCGTGAGGATTTCCGCGTCGTAAGAGCCTAGCGCAAATTCTTTTCTGAACCTTTCTAATTTTTTATCAGGAAGTTCCGGTAGTTGACTTATCAACCTATTTAAGTATTTTTGGTCAAATTCAAGAGGCGGCAGATCTGGCTCCGGAAAATATCGGTAGTCGTGGGCAAATTCTTTGGAACGTTGAGAGACTGTGGCCTGACGATTCTCATTCCACCCCCGGGTTTCCTGGGCGGGGATTTTGCCCGAATCCAGGATTTGGCCCTGACGTTTTATTTCATATTCAATCGCCTTTTCGGCAAAACGAAATGAGTTGATATTTTTAAGCTCTACTTTGTATTCCGGCAACCATGTGTCATTCTGAGTCATGTTCACTGCGTTCAGTGTAAACTTCGACGAAGAATCTTTTTTTTGTTTTTTAGAGTGAGATTCTTCACGGAGTTTACCCTGAGATTGCTTCGTTTCACTCGCAATGACATTGAAGGGTTCAGAATGACGAGAAATGGGTCTTAGTGACACATTCGGTTCAATTCTCATGCTGCCTTTTTCCATATCAGCATCTGACGCGCCAATATAGCGGGCTATTTGCTGCAGGCTCTGGGCGTAGGCTTTGGCCTCTTGCGCCGATCTCATGTCCGGTTCTGTGACAATTTCCAGAAGTGGTACCCCGCTGCGGTTGAAATCGATCAGAGTAACGTTTCGCCCGTCAACTTGCGTATGGGTGAGTTTACCAGTGTCTTCCTCTAGGTGCGCCCGTGTTATGCCGATTTTTTTGGTTTTATCACCGGTTTTGATTTCAACCTTACCATTTTGCGAAAAGGGCAGATCGTATTGGGAAATCTGAAAACCTTTTGCAAGATCCGGATAAAAATAGTTTTTTCTATCAAATTTGGAAAAGTTATTTAATTTGCAGCCAAGTGCTAAACCAAAAAGTTGGGCAAGTTCAATGGCTTTTTTGTTGGCATGCGGCATAGCTCCCGGGAGTCCGAGGCATACAGGACATACATGAGTATTTGGATTAGCTGAGAAATAATCCGCGTTGCAGGCGCAAAACATCTTGCTTGCAGTTGATAGCTCGATGTGAACTTCCAGGCCGATGATGGGCTCGTATCTAACCATAAATTTTTAATTTAATATTTTTAATTTTTAATGAATTTTTAATAATTAATTTTTTAAACATTTAAATTTCAATTAATATTTCGAATTTAAAATTTCAAATTAACAGTTTGGGCTTGCGCTTATACCACTTTGTTTCCTGCTCATAGGCGTAGCCCACCTGATATAAAAGTTTTTCGCTAAAATGCGGGCCGACTATCTGCATGCCAACTGGCAGATCTTGTATGAATCCGCAGGGAATATTTAGGCTTGGTACTCCCGCTAAGTTTTGAGTTACAGTGAAGATGTCTGATAAGTACATTTGCAGAGGATCATCGACTTTTTCTCCCAGTTTAAATGGCAGCGTAGGTGAAGTGGGGCAAATTAGAGCATCTACTCTTTTAAACACATTGTCGAAATCTTCTTTAATTAATCTTCTGACTTTCATCGCTTTCAGATAATAAGCATCGTAGTAGCCGGCAGAAAGAGTATAAGTCCCCAGAATTATTCTTCTTTTTGCTTCTGCTCCAAAAGCTTCCCGGGCTTTGCCAAATCGAATCCCATCGTAGCGGGCAAGATTAGAAGACACTTCTGAGGGTTGGATTATGTAATAGGTGGCAACTCCATACTGTGTGTGGGGAAGCGACACTTCCTCAACTTTTGCTCCCAGTTTTTCCAGAGTTTTAACAGCTTTTAGTGTCAACTCTTTAATCTTTATGTCCAGATCTTTGAAATACTCTTTAGGGATACCAATCTTGAGGTCTTTAACACCTTTTTCGGTATCTTTGGTGTAGTCATCAACTTTTGTCCCGGATGTCGTTGCATCAAGATGGTCACGGCCTGCTGTTACGTTTAGAAATAGCACGTTATCACAAACGGTTTTGGTAAAGTGGCCGATTGAGTCGAGTGAGGATGCCATAGCTATTACGCCATATCGGGAAACTCTGCCATAAGTTGGCTTAAGACCAACGAGATTACAAAATGCTGCAGGTAACCGGATTGATCCTCCCGTATCTGTTCCCGTTGCTGCAAGACAGGCTGAGGATGCGACCGCTGCAGCCGACCCCGACGATGAACCGCCGGGAACACGGGTTAAATCGTAAGGATTTTTGGTTAGGCCAAAGTCGGAATTTTCTCCGCTCGCACCATGTGCCCAGGCATCATGATTGGTTTTACCAATAATTACTGCATCGGCCCCCTTGAGTCTAGCTATTGCCGTTGCGTCATAAACCGGAACGTAATTTTCAAGCACCTTAGAACCTGCAGTTGTTTTTATACCCTCTGTTGAGTAAATGTCTTTGACGCCAATCGGGATTCCGGCAAGAGGATTAAGTTTTTGATTGTCGGCAATTAGTTGATCAACTTTTTCGGCCTGAGTAAGCGCTAAATCTTCGGAAATTGTGATGAATGAGTTGAGTTTTGCATTTAGTTCCTTTGCCCTTTTAACAGAGGCTTGAGCAAGCTCCTTTGCTTTAACTTGTTTTTTGGCAAGAAGATGCGCCGCTTCTTTGATAGTTAAGGTTGTGAGATCAAACATGTTGAGATAGTTGTCATTCTGAGTGTAACGAAGAATCTATTTTTGAGATCCTTCACTCCGTTCAGGATGACAGAATGATTCTCTTCGTAATCTTTTACTTTCTATTCTTGTTCGAAAACAGCGTCGACTTCAAAAAATCCGTTATGTGTGCGGGGAGCGTTTGCTAGAGCTTCCTCTTGGCTAAGCGACGGTGCTGCTTCATCTTCTCTGGTAACGTTAACAAGCCCTGTGATTTGGCCAATTGCTTGCACTTTTGTAGTATTTACCTTTTCAAGTTGATTGAAATAGTCAAGAATTTCGCCAAGTTGTTTTTCGAATGTTTTCTTTTCAGCGGGGGAGAGGCTTAAGTTTGCTAATTTTGCAACGTGATCGATGTCTATCGAGTGGTGAGTTGCGGGTGGTGAGTGATGAGTTTTTATCATTGCATTGCCTGCAGTGCTTTGACGCGTTTTTCTATAGGCGGATGGGTGTTGAAAAGGCCTGCAAACCAGCCGATGGCGTCTTTCCGACCTTTCAGGGGGTTAACTATGTAGAGATGGGCTGTTGCCTTATTGGCTGCTTCAAGCGGTTCGGTATCTTTGGAGATTTTTAAAAGTGCACTGGCCAGGGAATCCGGATTGCGGGTTATAAGCGCTCCCGAGGCATCGGCCATAAATTCTCTTTTTCTGGAGATCGCAAGTTGGATAAGCATCGCGATAATTGGAGAAAGGATCGCCAAAACCAAGGCCGCCACCATGATAATTGCACCGCCCGCTCCCCTATTGTCGTCATCCCTTGAGCCTCCACCGCCCCACCAAAGGATTCTAATAAACCAGTCGGCAAGAAGTGCAATAAGGCCCACTAGAACCGAGACAATGGACATTAGTCTTGTATCATAATTGCCAACATGCGAAAGTTCGTGAGCAGCTACTCCTTCGAGTTCAAGTTTATCAAGTTTTTGCAAAATGCCTGTTGTAAAACAGATTGAGGCATGTTTTGGGTTGCGGCCCGTTGCAAAGGCATTTGGCGCAGTGTCATTGATTAGATAAATTTTGGGCATTGGGAGGCCGGAGGCAATACATAGGTTTTCTACGACCCTGAAAAGCGTCGGGTTATCTTTTTTTTGTATTTGTTTTGCACCGGAAATGGTCATAACAAGTTTGTCGCTTGAATAGTAGGCGAAAAAATTCATAATACCGGCTATAATTAAGGCTATTCCTGTAAAGCCAAGTGCAGATGGGCCGTGATAACCTAGAGCCTGGGTGAAGATAAAGACTACAAAGGTTATAAATGCAGCAAACAAAAACATAATTAGCCACGTTTTAAAGCGGTTGGCAGAAACCTGGGTATAGGCTGTCATGTTGAGGAGATTATACCTCAGAAGTAGCTATTCGAGCACGTGCAGCTTTTTCGATAAGATAATCTCTGGAGAGCAGTGGTAGCTGAATATGTTCTACGTTCTCCCCCACTAGAACGATTACTGCCAAGCTGGGGTTTAGAAATGAAAAGCATTGATGGTCCCTATTAGATTCTTTAACGTCAACAAACATTGGGGTGCCATTTGGTGTAAAGAATTGAGTCTTATCTGCAGTCTCATCGTGAATACCATACTCTTGACCACTGATTAAAGTAAACGCTTCAATGGCTTTCGGGTGCATATGCCTGGTAGCTGATCCGTGGAGATATTGCACAAGAAACCATAGACCATCGGTTTTATATTCGACAGGGTAAACAGCGTCCGAAGAGTAATCATCATTTGTTTTGCCTGTACTTTTCTGTGCTTCAGAAAGTCTTTTAACGACCTTGACTTTAGGAGGGGCATGAACAACCAAAAGTCTTCCATCTTGTAAATCTACACTTGAGGTAATGCTTTGTCGGCCATCTGGCGAAAATTGCCTGTAAAGTGTAGAGAGCTGCCACGAATTTTTCGCAAGAGCAACCTGAACTGAAAAATCTGGCAATTTAGTTTCAACAACTGGTGGTCTGATTTCCTGGATTATTCCTGGCCAAATTTCTCTTTTGAACTCTGCTGGCCTAACAATTTCGGGCATCACGAGGTATTGATTAATCTAAAGGTTTTAGTTTTCCACGAAAATCTTCTATTTTTCTATAACCTTTTCTTGTCATGAAATCTTTCAGTTGATTTTGGACTGTTGTAAAGATACCCGGGCCTTTTTGCAAAAAGGCTGTGCCGATTTGGACTGCTGATGCTCCTGCTAGGATGAATTCAAAAGCATCGATACCAGTATAAACTCCACCTACTCCGATAACCTGTATTTTATCATTAAAAAGTTCATAAAATCTTCTAGTGTTAGCGAGAGCCGTAAATTTAATATACTTTCCACCTATTCCACCTAATCCACCTTTGGGTTTAATTAGCGGCTTCTCTTTATTCGGGTCAATCGCCAGGCCGTTTCCAACCGAGTTTATGCAGGTAACAAATTTTACAGGGTATTTTTTGATAACTTTAGCAGTTTTTTCAAAATGAGCAAGATCAAAATATGCAGGTAGTTTAACACCAAATGGTTTTTTGCAAACTTTTGAGACGGCATCAAGAAGCCTGTCCATCTCTTCTGTATCATATCCGACAATGGGTTTACCGATGGTATTTGGAGAGCCGGGATTAAATTCTATTATATCAACGGGCGAATCGTTGAAGGCTTTAAAAATTGTGACATTATCTTCTAGCGTCATTCCAGAGATGCTTGCAATGACTGGTTTTTTGTAGCGTTTTTTAAGAATTTTGGCAAATTTAATGTAAGCTTCGTATCCTAAATTCGGCAAACCCATTGAGTTAATGGATCCAAATTCTAAATCTGCATATCGCGGCTTGGGATTTCCCTCTCTTTCCTCAAGAGTGCAGGATTTCATAGTAATAGCAGATGATTTTGACTTGGCAATAATTTCAAGCTCTTTGAGAGTAACATCAGCGGGGCCTGAAGTATTAAAAATGCAGGTGTCAAGCTTAATCCCTGCAATATTTGTAGAAATATCGACTGGAGTTTTATTCATAGCCCATTTTCTTTGCCCAACTTTTAGGATCTTTCACCCAATAAAGAATAGCGGCGAGTTGTTCTCTTTTTAAAAAACCTTCATTTTTTGCCACTTCGGCAGCTGTTTTAGTATCCGTTAAATAATGCAGCTTTACATTAGCATTTTCTAAATTTTTTTCAGCTTCTTTGAGATTATGGGTATAGATTGCAACTTCATCTTTGACCACTCCTTCAAGTTTTCTGATTGCATCAATGACCCTGACTGACGAACCGGCTGTAGATATTAAATCTTCTACAATAAGCACTCTTTGACCTTTTTTTATTTTTCCCTCAATCTGATTTCCCTTGCCGTGTTCTTTTGGTTTTGAGCGGACAAAAACCATTGGCAGATTCAGTTTTTGTGCAATCCAAGCGGCGTGTGGAATGCCTGCGGTCGCTACACCAGCAATTACGTCCACTGCGCCTACTTTGCTTTTAATTTTAGATATTAATGCATTTATTACGATTTCTCTTTCTTTTGGGTACGAAATTAGAATCCGGTTGTCAACATACACAGGGCTTAAAATTCCGGAATCGAATTTGAACGGCCGGTTGCGACTGAAAGTAACTGCTCCTATATCAAATAATATTTGGGCAATTTTTTTAGACTTATCTGTATTTGTTGATTTCATCTTTCAAGTCCTTGGCGGCATTTGCCGGGTTTTGGCCATAAATGATGCTACGAGAGACACTAACAATTAAACCTCGACCGTCTTGTCTTAAACCATTTACCAAAGTCGCTTTTAAATCTCCACCTTGTGCACCAACACCCGCTGTCAAAAAAATCATATCAGGAGTAATATTTCTGACAATTTTAATCTCTTTTGGCCATGTGGCACCTATTTGTAGCATAGCGTTTGGATAATTTTTCGACCATTCTACTATTTTCTTTGCTACTTTCAAAAAAAGCGGTTCGCCATTTGAAGAAAGATCTTGAAAATCTACGGAAGATGGATTTGATGTTCGACAAATAATAAATACACCTTTTTCTTTTCTTTTTAAGAATGGCTTGACTGCATCAAACCCGCAATAAGGGTTGAGAGTAACCGCGTCTACGCCATAGAAATCAAATATTTCCTTTACATACATTTCGCTTGTGTGCCCCACATCCCCACGTTTGGCATCAAGTAAAACCGGTATTTCTGGATATCTCTTTTTAATGTAGTCAATGGTTTTCTTGAGGTTTTCTAAACCTTGTAAACCGGCGGCGGCATAAAAGGCAATCTGGGGTTTAAAGCAGCAAACATAATCCGCTGTTTCGTCTATGATTTTTTTGTTGAATTCAAACTGGTTCTTTTCGTTTTCAAGTTTTTCAAAATCCGGATCAAGACCTACGCAAAGAAGGCTGTTGTTTTTTCCCTGGAGTTTTTCAAGTTTGGTAAGAAAATCCATTGAAGTTTCAAAAGAAACAAAAATCCTCCGAAGCAAATTTTTTCTAAAAAGAACTAGAGTTCTTCGACCAGACATTTGGCAATAAGGTCAGAAACTGTTACTCTTTGCACTTTTGAACTTTTGACATTTACGGTCACGCTGTCTGTTGCAAAAATCTTATCGATCGGGCTTTTTTCAAGATTTTTGATAGCATTGTCTGCAAAGACTCCGTGAATAGCACAGACAATAACTTTTTTGACTCCTTTACTTTTTAAAACCTGGGCGCTTTCGATAATCGTTGTACCTGTGGAAATAATATCATCGATAATAATGGCGGTATCCCCTATCAGCTCTCCGGTAATTGAGAGGACTTCAATTTTATCCCGAGCATCAGTTTGTCTATGCTTCTCGATTATTGCCAGGGGGGCACCAATAAATGCAGCGAAGTTGCGCGCACGTCTTACTCCGCCTACGTCCGGTGCAATTACCACAGGGGATTGCAGTTTTTCTTTTTTAATTCGATTTGCCAAAGTTTCAAGAGCAGAGAGATAAATTACTGGTACGTTAAAAAAGCCGACTATTGCGTCGGCATGAAGATCCAAGCAAATTACCTTGTTTATGCCGGAAGATGTAATCAGGTCTGCGACCACTTTGGCAGATATCGGTTCACCGGGCCTTGATTGTTTTTCTTTGCGGCTGTAACCAAAGTACGGGATAACAGCAGTAATTTTGTGAGCACCGGACCTTTTCACAGCGTCTGCTATTAACGCCAACTCTACTATGTGATTGTTTACAGGAGTTGAATTTGACTGAAGGATAAATACATCTGAGTTGTTGACATCTTCCTTAACCCATACATCTATTTCACCATCGGAAAAGGTCCCCAATTCAATTTCGCCTATATCAATTTTAGATTTTTGTGAAACAAGCTTGGTTAATGTGGGGTTTGAAGATCCAGTAAAAATTTTGGGGGGGTTCATAGGCTAAAGCTTAACGTCAACATCCTTGCGGGCGTTTCCCTCCGCCTCGAAAAATTCCTCCGGGGTGAATCCAAAAAGCCTTACAAAAATTACATTTGGCAAGACTTTAATTTTTGTGTTGTACTCTAAAACGTTAGCGTTGTAAAACTGTCGGGAGGCGGCAACTTTGGTTTCAGTGTCAGAAAGTTCCTCCTGTAACTCTTTAAAATTTTCTGATGCTCGCAGCTGCGGGTAATTTTCGGCAACCGCAAATAGAGTCTTTAGGGCGCCAGTTAACATATTGTCGGCGCCGGCTGCTTCTTTGGGCCCTTTAGCACCAAGCATGGCAGACCTTGCCTTGGTCACATTTTCAAAGACTTCTTTTTCATGCTTGGCGTAGGCTTTAACCGTGGTAACCAGATTGGGAATTAACGAGGAGCGACGTTTGAGCTGCACATCGATTCCCGACCAGGCTTCTTTTACACGAACTTTAGCAGTAACTAAAGAGTTATAGAGAAACCAAATGTAAAGCGTCACAAGAGCAATGATGCCAATAATAATTGCAGTCGGTGACATTATGGTGTAATCATACATCAAAGAATTACCAAAATCCAGAATTGAATTTAGTCATTGCTAAGCAAGTATTTAGTTATCTTTTAAAATTGAAAAATCTTTTGAAGTCGCGCCATGGTAGTGTATTTGCTATATCTTTTTTCTGGGCCCAGCCGCGACGGGCAACAGCAACACCAAAGCGCATGTTATCCATTTCAAAAACTGCGTGGGAATCAGTATTAATTACAAATTTAAGGCCCCATTTTAAGGCTTCTCTTACCAATGTATCCGGAAGATCCAGTCTGTTCGGCCAGGCGTTAATTTCCAAAATCGTGCCGTTTTTTTTGCAGGCCTCGAATACCACCTGCCAGTCGATATCCGACGATTCTCTTTGCATCAGTAGTCGGTTTGTCGGATGGGAAATTACCTTAACATAATGACTGTTGATTGCATTTAAAATACGTTTGGTAATAATCTTTCTATCCTGATTATGGCTTGAATGGATTCCAGCGATTGCTCCATCCAAAAGTTTTAAGCCTTCTTCGGGTACAGATAGTGTTCCATCTTTAAGGACGTCAATTTCGAGTAAATTTAGTATGCCTATGTTGTTATTTGAGTTTTTAAGTTGTTCAATTTTAGCAGATCTCTTTTTTATAATCTCAACTATTTCGGCTTTTGTGTGCGTTGAATATCCCGGCGAATGATCCGAAAGGCCCACATATTGGTATTCAAGTTCTTTTGCTTTTTTGATGATTTGTGCAAAAGAACTTGTCCCAAGATCGTGGCTTGGCTCAATAGGATAATCAGAGTGAAGATGAATATCACCTTTAATATCACCAATATCGACAACTGAGGGCAATTTACGAGCAAGGTCTGCCTCGATTTCACCTGTATCTTCTCTAAGCTCAGGGATAATATAGTCCATTCCAAGAAAACTGTAGAAATCTTCCTCTGTTTTGAATTCTTTTATTTTCCCTCTTACTTTGACTCCGTAATCGGAAACAGAATAGCCTTTTTTGAGTGCATATTCGCGCAGTCTTATGTTGTGGTTTTTCGACCCGGTGAAGTGCTGAAGAAGAGCTCCGAATGCCCGCGTGGGCTGGACAATCAGGTCTACCTGCATACCGTTTAAAAGCAAAAGTGATGACTTCCTGGGGCCAGCATCAAGAACTCTTTTAACTTCTTTGAATTTTTTGAAGTGTTCTATTATTCCTCTGGGATTTTGTGAGGCCACAGCTATATCAATATCACCTACTGTTGCAACCATTCTGCGAAGTGATCCGAGAGGTTCGGCCCTCTCGCAATCCTTGTGGCTTCTTAAATAGCCAAGAACCCTTTCGGCTACAGAAAAAGCTTCAGTTATTAAGTAACGATTGGTGATTTTGTCTCTAAGTTCTGTGATTGCTGTTAAGATAACATTTTCGCTTTTTTGTCCAAAACCTGGAATGTTTCTGATTTTTTTATTTTTGGCTGCCTTTTTAAGATCCTCTATGTTTTTAAGATTAAGTTCTTTTGCAAGCTTATATGCACTTTTTGGGCCTAAGCCTCCTATATCCAGCAGAGAAAACATTCCTTCAGGCAGGCCTTTTTTAATATCGTCGAAATGTTTAACTTTGCCGGTTGAAAAAAGCTCACTAAGATGCTCCTGAATGGATTTTCCCAGGCCGGGCACGGTTTCCAGCTGGTCATCTTCCCAAAGATCTTTTAATTCTGTGGTCGCATGCTCAACACTTGCGGCAGCATTATCGTAAGCTATAACCTTGAAACGGTTTTCACCTTTGGCTTGGTAGGCTGCTGAGATTTCTCTTAGAAGTCTGGCGATATCCTTATTGGAAAAAAACCTGGTCATATCTATTTGATATACTACTACATTCTTTCTGGCAAATTCTGATTGACAGCTAAATAGCTTCCGTGTAAACTACACTTCGCTACGCTCAGTGTAAACACTTCTTCAAACTAAATTTTTGTTGTATTTTAGTTTATACTGAACGAGTGTAAAGTAAGGGCCCGTAGTGAAGCGGCCTATCACGCCTCCCTGTCACGGAGGAGATCGCCGGTTCGAATCCGGTCGGGCCCGCTTTGGCTCCGTAAACGGAGCTTTGGCGGGCAAACCCGCTTAAGACAACGTTCTGTCCAGGAAGGAGGAAAAACATGACAAAAAAAAAGACTAATTTTTTAGCAAACTGGCAGGAAAACTGGGCAGGGTTGGTTGTAGGAGCAATAGTTGTAGTTATTATCGCACTTTTAGTTGTAAATTTTATCAATCGTGGCAAAGAAGAACAGATTGATAATGGAGCAAGTACCGATATTACTACAAGTCAGGAGGAAAAATCTAACCAATACAAAATTGTTGCAGGTGATTCTCTTTCTAAGATTGCCCAAAACTACTATCAGGATGAATCTTACTGGATTGTACTGGCAAGAGCTAATAATATCTTAAATCCCAATGTGATCTATGTGGATACTAATCTTCAGATACCATCAAAAGAAGATGCCGGTAAAATGAGGGATGAGATGACCCAGACCACATACAAAGTTGCACAGGGAGACACTTTGTTTACAATTGCCGAGAAAATGTATGGTGACGGTTCAAGGTGGGCAATAATTTCGAAAGCAAATAATTTGGGCAGACTTCCCAACGGGAATCCACTGGTATTTGCAGACAGCACAATTAGGATACCAAGATAAGCTGCGGCCGAGTTAGACTCGATCAGCAAGGTTTGGCGTTGCGGGAGTAACTCAGTGGTAGAGTACTTGCTTCCCAAGCGAGTTGTCGCGGGTTCGAGTCCCGTCTCCCGCTCCGATTTCAGTATTAGAAAATCTAATCCTAAAATCGGAATATGTGATGGGACGAGAAGTTTACCCCGAGGAACAAAGTGACGAAGGGAGCCCCGTTTCCCGCTCATGATATCCATTTGAATCACCTTTCTTAAAAAGATAAAATAGATTGGCTGCCGACCTAGCTTAATGGTAGAGCAACGCTTTCGTAAAGCGTAGGTTGAGGGTTCGATTCCCTCGGTCGGCTCAGAATTTAAAATTTGATAAACTGGTTGTAAAAAAAGTTATGAAAAGAACTTATCGAGTTGAAAGACTGGCAAGACGTGAAGAAAAGCTGATAATTAAGAGGATTTTCACTCTGTCTGTTTTGAGCATCGTTATTATTGCTGTGCTTTTGACTCTCGGGATCCCGGCACTTGGCAAGTTTGCAGATCTTCTGGATAAAGTCTTTAAGAGGGGCAGCGTAAATCCCCAGCAGCAGGTTTCAAGTCTTTTACCTCCCCGCTTCTATCAGCTTGCTAAAGACACGGGTGAGCAAAAAATCAATATTGCTGGATTTGCCTCAAGCGGTAATAAGGTCGAACTTTATTTAAATAATAATAAAGTCGATGAGGTTGAAATAGCAGATGGCAGGTTTGAATTTAAAGACATTAAACTGGATAGCGGTGAAAACAAAATTAAGGCCAGAACAATAGACGGTTCGGGTAAAACAAGTGATTTTTCCACGGAGGAAATTATAAATTTAGATACTACTGAGCCATCATTGGAAGTGACAGCTCCTGTTGATGGTCAAACATTCGAGCGAAATAACAGGATAAAAGTCGAAGGTAAAACTGAAAAAGATGCTCAGGTCTATGCTAATGGTTTTTTAGCAAATGTTGACTCAGACGGAAATTTTGAAGTTATAGTGCCCTTAGCTGAGGGCGATAATACAATTGAAGTTAAGGCACTTGATGAAGCAGGAAATTCCAAGATTGTAGGTGTTAAAGTAAATTTCAGAAAATAAGTTAGTTCCTTTTGGCCGAAAGCCCGGTGATAAAAAAAAGAGGCAGCATTATTTGAGGAAAAAAAAGAGAATTAACAAATTGTGAGTGAATAATTAATCCAGAAAGTGCGGCTACTGCGGCAAGATTTATATAGTTTTTCCTAATATTTTTGAAATGAATTTCAAAAAGAGAAAAAAGCAGAGCAAGATACAGAATAAAGCCGAAAATTCCTGATGTTGCCGCAACTAGGAGAATGCTTGAATCAGATCCTGCGCCCGAGTGGCCACCTTCAGGACTGTCGAAATTAAAATTTCCATAACTCTGTTGGGCAAATCTGTAAGTGTTAAAACCAACACCAAAAACCGGATTATTGCTAAAAATTTCCCATCCTCTCTGCCAGCTTTCGATCCGGGCAGCGGCCGTTTCGTCCAGCGTAAAAGCACCAATTACCCGATTCCTAACCTGGGGAATTGCTGCAAAGGAAATGGTAAATACAAGCATGGCAACAATCAAAGCTTTCGGAGATTTGACTAAGCCAATTATTGAAGTTGTGCTTAAAAGTGCCAGATAACTACTCCTTGAAAACGTAAGGATAATTGCAGCAAAAAATATTGAAGCTAAAAAGATGTAAATAAATCCTTTTTTAAAAATAAACATACACAGAGAAATGGAAAAGAAAATTGTAATAAGACCCCCTGAAAAATTTGGGTCGAGCAGAGTTGAGGCTACTCTTGTATTATGGGGATCCCAACCATAGATAGCTAAAAAACTTAAATCCGGTAAAATCATTATCTGGAGAAGGCCGATTATGGTAAAGGCAGCGCCAATATACAGCAAGGCGTTAATCCAGGCGGTTGTAGATCGTCTGCTTGTGACATTAAATACTACAATTGTAAAGAAAAAGTACGCTGCAAACCTAATTAGAAAAGACAGTGCAATAATTATTTGTGCGGGTGAGAAAAAATTGGCAGCTAAAATTGTGCTTGCAAGTGACCAAAGGGTAAACAGGATAGCAAAATATGCTATTTTTGACGGAACTTTTAAGGATTTTTTCGAGAAAAACCAGTAAAGCACAAAAAAAATATCACAGAATGCAATAGAAATATCTGATAGAGAAATTGCTCCAAAAGAGCCCAGAGACATTCTGATAACTTGTCCAGGCAAAATAGAAAAAAGAGCGCAGAGGATAAGAAACTTAACAGTATCCATTTTTGTGGGCAACAGAGGATTCGAACCTCTGACCTCTACGGTGTGATCGTAGCGCTCTAACCGACTGAGCTAGTTGCCCGAATTTGGTCCCTGTATCTTTTTGCAATTTTAACATAAAATATTAAAACTTATGACTTTAAAGGAGGCGATTTACGCGACAGTCAGAGAAATTGTTCAAACCGCTTTGATTTCGCTTGGTATTTTTTTATTTGTCTATGTCTTTTTAATCCAGCCACACAAGGTTCAGGGTGTTTCAATGGAACCGACTTTTGAAAATGCTGAATTACTGCTAACAGAAAAAATAAGTTATAGGGTATCCAGGATTCAGAGAGGAGATGTTGTGGTTTTTGCAGCTCCGGTTGACAAAAAAGTTGACTTTATTAAAAGAATAATCGGTTTGCCCGGTGAAAATATTGAGATTAAAGAGAGCAGTATTTATATTAACGGCCTAAAACTTGACGAGTCGTATATTAACGTACCAACTCCCGGAGATATTAATTTGAATCTTGGAAATGATGAATTTTTTGTACTTGGAGATAATCGGGGCGCTTCTTCAGATTCACGAAGCTTCGGATCAATCAAAAGAAAGAGTATGAAAGGGAAGGTCTGGTTGGTTTACTGGCCTATTGTAAAAAGTCAGGACTCTCAAGGCGCCAGAATCTTTTCACATGTTCACTATAGCATTCCTAATTAGTTTGATAAGCTCGGCTGTTGCTTCCTGTTTGCCTTTAACAACAATATGAACTTTGCCCTCTATTCTGGATTGACTAATTTTTACCTTGACCTTAACTTTGTCGTCTGATAGTTTTTGGCTGATATCATCTTCATATTTATCGAGCTCCTCGCTTTCCAGTCTTTGAGCTTGCTTTTGCTGTCTGGGAGCAATATTAGCTCTTGCCTTAATCTTGCGGGCAAGCTCCTCTGCACCCCGAACAGACAAGTTTTTAGCCAAAACCTCTTTGTATGCATCCACAATGAGGTGCGGATCCTCTAGCGAAGCTAAGGCTCTGACATGACCTTCAGTAGTAGCACCAGAGGCAAGTGCGTCTTTTAAAACATCGGGAATAGTCAGAAGCCTTAAAGTATTGGAAACATAGGGTGCACTTTTGCCAATTCTGACGGCTATTTCTCCTGTCGAAAATCCAAATTCGTCGATTAGCCTTCTGAAGGCTTGTGCGCGCTCCAGAGGATTAAGATCAACACGCTGAACATTTTCGATGATGGCCATTTCCAGCATACCCTGGGGAGTTGTTTCTTTGATGATGACCGGTACTTTAATAAGTCCTGCAATTTTGGCGGCCCGCCATCTGCGTTCACCTGCAATAATCTGGTATCCGGCGGGAGTCTTGGCAACAACGAGAGGTTCAAGGACACCGTGTTCTTTGACAGAATCAACTATTTCGACAAGTGAATCTGCTGTAATAAGTCCGCGGGGCTGCAGTGGATTCGGCTGCAGCATATCAATATCTATTTCGAAGATTTGGGCTTCTTCCACGTTAAATTACATCTACAAAATTTTTACCCAGTTTGTTCCTGAATTTAATAATACCTTCTTTAATCGCAAAAATTGTGTGGTCGCGGCCAATCATTACTCCTGTGCCCGGATAAAATTTGGTTCCGCGCTGGCGAATAATAATGTTACCTGTTGCTACCTTCTGGGAACCATATATTTTAACTCCAAGACGTCTGCCTGCTGAATCACGATTTTTTTTAGTTGTTCCTCCGCCTTTTTTGTGTGCCATATTGAAACGATTCTACATTGCTTTTCACGAAGTGTCAATGTCTACTAGATTATAGTTTGATATATTTTGATAGTGATTTACTGGAGGATTTTTTCAATAAGTAGCTTGGTTTTTTGATGTCTATGACCTCTGGTTCGAAGATATCTTGATTTAGCTCTGAATTGTACAACTCTAATTTTCTTCTCTTTATAATCATCAAGGATTTTTGCCTTAACTTTGACATCGGCAAGATATGGACTGCCTACTTTAATTTGTCCGTTTGAAGATAAGGCAAGTACAGTTTCAAAGATAATGGAATTCTTGTTTTGGCCTTTGATCTTTTCTGCGGAAAAGATTTCACCTTCTGCGACTTTATACTGCTTGCCGCCTGTTTTAATAACAACCCAGGTATTCATAAGTTGCCGAATTTTAACATTTGCTCACGAGCTCTTTCAACTGCGACGATTGAATCTTATTACAGAAAAAACTAATCCGAGCAAAAAAAGGCTTACTATAAGCGACGAACCACCATAGGATACAAGCGGGTAAGTAATACCGGTCACAGGTAAAAGGCCCATATTCATGCCCACATTAATTAAAAATTGTGCAAGAAAAAAAGAGGCAATTCCAAAGAGTACCAGTTGACCGAAACGCTCAGCACGCTTTGCAAAGTGTATAAGGCGAAGAAGCAGCGAACTATAGACAAATAGCAGCAGAGCGGCGCCAAGAAAACCAAGCTGCTCGGCAATTGATGCAAAAATGAAGTCACTTTCCGCCTCCGGAAGAAATTTAAGTTGTGACTGCGAGCCCTGCGCAAAACCCTTTCCTAGAATTTGTCCTGCCCCAATCGCTATTTTTGACTGGATAATATTGTAGCCCGTTCCAAGCGGATCCTGACCGGGGTTTATAAAACTCTCGATTCTCTGCTTCTGATAAGGGGCCAAAGTTTCAAAAAAAACAAAAGCCAGGGTGCCAAGAATAATTGCAAGCAGAACTATGGGTGCAAGTCTTAAGCCGGAGATAAGCGAGATTCCAAACCAAATTGCCAGAATTGCCAGAGTATTACCGATATCGGGCTGTAAAAATACAAGCAGAGCGGTAGGCAGGACTATAAGAAAGGACAGAAAAACATTTTTAAGATCTTTTGCCGAACGATTGCCGTAGAAAGTTGCCAAAAGAAGGATTATTGCTGCCTTGGCGATCTCAGACGGCTGAACGCGAAAAATGCCTAAATCGACCCATCTTACAGAGCCTCTAATTGGTTCTCCAAAGAGCAACAGAAGAACAAGAGAGGTTAAAACTATTAAATACAAGGGCACGGTTATATTTTTAAGACTTTTGTAATCAAAGTGAGAGACAAAATATAGAACGATAAGTCCCATAAGCCAAAATATAAATTGGTTCTGCGCCAGGTTTCTGTTAATAGAAAAAATAATTAGAAGAGAAATTGCACCAATTGCCAAAATTTGTACCGCTAGAAGAAAATCCCAATGCGATCTCATTTAGTTAGTTCTAACGATTTCAAGTTTCGGCGATTTTATCAACCTGGATGTCAGTGTCTCTTTCTTAATCATTTCTTCATATTCTTTGGGCCAGTCAGGCAGTTTAACCATTACTTTTTCTGTTAACTGGCAGCCGGCTTCTTTTCTGCCCTGCTGAATTTGTCGGATGATTTCTCGAACTTCACCTTTGGTTTTCAATAATGAAGTAATTTTAGTGTCGAGCTTTACGGAAAGTGTTTTACCTTTTTTAATTTCGACTTTTTCTACATTGACTTCCTGTGCAATAATTTCTTTTATTTCATTATCCAAGACGATGGAGCTTGTCACTGTTAGTGATGAAAGTGGTTGGCGAACTTTAATACTTTCTTTTTTTCTTTTTGCATGAGTCATTTCAGCTATTTCTCTGGCGAGCTTCATCTGTGCTTCTAGCTTTTCCTTATCATGTAATCTTTCATCATATTTTGGCCACTTAGCCAGATGAACGGATTCATTAGAGGTCAAATTCTGATAAATAGTTTCACTTAAAAATGGCGTCATGGGAGCAAGGGCCTTGGAAAAAACAACTAATACTTTCCATAGAGTGTTCAGGGCACGATTAATATCTTCTTTGGTACTTGAGGCAGGGTTTACCCTATCTCTTATTCTCCTTATGTACCAGTTAGATAAATCAGAGATAAAAATTTCTGCATTGCCTATAGCATCCCAAGCATCAAACCGCCGAGTGCGTAAACCGTCAAGGGCATTGGTGATATTTTCTATATTGCCGTTTAGCCTGGAAATTATCCACTTATCAAGAACGTGTTCGGACAGGGGCGTTTTTTCACTGTGTTGCCAATTGTTAATTTGCGCGTAAGTGACAAAAAAAGAATATGAATTCCAGAGCGGAAGAATAAATAATCTCCTAATTTTGTCTGCAACGTGGTAGCCAAAATTGACGTTATGTTCCGGTTTAGTACGTAGGTACAACCAACGCATGACATCTACACCTATTTTGTCTGCAGCCTCGTTAAATTCGACAGAATTACCTTTGCTTTTGTGCATCTCTTCCCCTTTTTCGTCTCTAACTAATCCATGCCCTAATAAATTTTTAAATGGCGCCGTGTTTTTTAAAACGGTGGACATCGCAATTAAGGAATAAAACCAATTCTTGAATTGTCCGGGGAAGGATTCTGTTATAAAATCGGCTGGAAACCAACCAGTCGGCATAGTTGAAAAGGGAACAATACCGGCATCAAGCCAGACATTACCGACATCCGATATTCGTGAAACTTTTTCACCACATTTTTCACAGTAAATTCTGATTTCGTCTATCCATGGCCTGTGCGGGGTGTTGCCATTAAATTTTTCCCAGCCTTCAACTGCTTTTTGTTTCAGTTCATTTTTACTGCCTATTACTTCAAAATTGCCGCAACTCGTGCACTCCCAAATTGGCAGTGCCAAGCCCCAATAGCGCTTTTTGGAGATTAACCAGTCATGCATGTTGTTAAGCCAATCCAATTCCCGATCTAAGCCAAACTTAGGTATCCAATTGATTGATCTGGCAACATCAATCATTTGCTCTCGAAGAGTCTTTTTTGACTTGCCATCCAAAGCATCTTTCGAAGGATGGTCCATTGCTATAAACCACTCGTCGACGACTCGCCAAACAAGCTCTGTTTTGCAGCGCCAGCAGGTAGGATAACGGTGCTTATAATTTTCAACTTTAAATAAAACGTCTTTTTCTTTGAGTTTGTCTATTATTAAATCCGGGTCAACTTTAGCGTTTTTCCCTGTTAAATCCCCGAACCCCTCAATATATGCGGCTGTCTCGTCGATAGACTCAACCACAGAGAGATTTTCTTCTTTTGCTAGTCTAAAATCTTCTTCACCGGCGCCAGGAGCAATATGAACAAGGCCTGTGCCCTCTTCTGCTGTTACTAAATCTTGTGACCCCACAATTTTATACTCTACACCATTGAGAGCGGGCAGCTCGTCAAAATTACCTTGATACTTACGGCCTATTAATTCTTTACCTTTAAACTTTTTTTTAGGTTTATCTTTGATTCCAATTATCTTAGCCCTTGTTGTCTCGATTATGTATGAGCTGCCGTTAATTGTGAATTGACCGTAATGTAGATTGGGACTAATTGCAATCGCTATGTTGGATGGAAGAGTCCATGGTGTGGTCGTCCAAACCAGCAGATATTCGTCCGAGCTGATAACTTTATATTTTACAAAAACTGCTTTGTGGATAATTTCCTGATACTCTTCTGTTAAAATTTCATGCTGGGAAATGGCAGTTCCGCAACGCGGACACCATGGAACAGAATCTCTTCCTTTGTATAAATAGCCCTTTTGGTAACAGACTTTTAGAAAATTCCAAATTGCATAATTATTTTGAGGTGAGGATGTGTGGTAGGAGTTATCCCAGTCCATAAAATATCCAAGTCTCTTGCTTTGCCCTGTTTGGACTTGCGAAAATTTCTTTACCCTTTCTTTACAAAGATTTACGAATTTGGCAATGGAAGCAAATTTATCGCCTGGTATTAAATTTTCGATATCCTGTTTGTTTTTTAGACCGAGTTCCTTTTCAACTTCGACTTCAATCCATAAACCTTGTTCGTCAAAGCCATTTTGAAATCTTTGTCGGTAGCCTTTCATATTGTAAAAACGCTGCCAGAGATCTTTTAGGGTTCTTCCCCATGCGTGATGAACGCCCATGGGGTTGTTGGCGGTAATCGGACCATCCAAAAATCTAAATTTGTTCTGAGATTTATTATTTCGCTCTAAGTATTTTTTTAATATTCCATCTTTTTCCCAATTATTGAGAATTTCTTTCTCAAGTTCGACAAAATTTTGTTTAGGATCGACGGGTTTAAAGGATGTTTTTTTAGACATAGTTTTATTTTGATAATTATGTCAGAAGATAATTATTGGTTCAAGAAGGATTAGAATTCTATTCGAAAAAGGAACCTTGATCTTTAAGACTACTTAGGTCTACGGGGATATCTCTTGACATCGACATTTGCAACATTACAATTCCATCATGCTTAATTTCTCTGAGTGCAGCTGAACCTCTAGTTCCGATAAGCAAAATGTCTTCTACTAATCTAATTTCGTCGATGCAAATTTGATGAACTCCGGAATGAGAATCTCTGAATGTCAATTCAACACTATTTGTTTCAAGACAAGGATCTCCTGAAGAAACTTCTAGGTTGCCTATTTTACGCCACTCTCCTGGTTTTATGTGATATTGGAAAACTGGGTGCGTTCTATCTCTTCCTGATGTAACACCCACTTCTCTTTGAGTAATGGGGAGTCTGAAAGTTCGAGTCTCCCAGTCCCCTCTTTCTGGAAAAGATTCGGCAATTGCCATTTGATTTTTCCCTTTTAAATAGGCAGCTGTAAAAAGCTTAAAGCAAGTCTTGCGTGAAAATCAAGGGGGAAAATTTTGTAATCGACATGCAATTCTAGCAAAATTCTACAGATTCAGGATACAATTTGCTAAGTATTAAATGACTGAAGACGAATTTGAAAAATTGGTTGTGGTAGCACTAAAAGATTTACCTTCTGAGTTTAAAGAAAAGATTGATAATGTTGACGTCGTTGTTGAAGACTGGCCAAGTCTTGAAATTGCCAGAGGAAGACTTTTATTGGGACTTTATCAGGGAGTTCCAAAAACTACATGGGGTAGGGTTCAAGGACTGAAAATTCCGGATAAAATTACGATTTTTAGAGGGCCGATTGAGTTTTTGGCAAGAGGAGATGAAGAAAATATTAAAAACCTGGTTATAGATACGGTCCAGCATGAAATCGCTCATCATTTCGGCATTTCCGATGCAAGGCTTGCAGAAATTAATAAGTGATCCGTTAACTTCATTGACCGTTTAGTAAAATAGGTGTATAGAATAGGAAAGTTTATTTTTCGGAAGGGGGTGGGAATATGGCACCAATAAGTATCAATTTTTTAGCAGTTATTGTATCTGCTGTTGCGTATATGGTGATCGGTGCTGTCTGGTACTCACCTGTTGTTTTTGGGAAAATGTGGATAAAATTTGCAGGAATAACTCAAAAAGATATCGATATCCAAAAAAAGACAATGCCAAAAATATATGGCTTTGCGTTTGTGGGAGCTTTAATTACATCTTATATTCTGGCTATAATTCTTAAACTGGTAGATGCGACAACTCTTATCGGGGCACTGCAAATTGGGTTTCTGGTATGGTTAGGATTTATGGCAACAACAACTCTTTCAACTGTACTATTTGAAGGGAAAAAACAAGAACTTTATCTTTTAAACAATGGCTATAATTTAGTTGCACTTCTTACAGCGGCCGCAATATTGACAGTGTGGATTTAAAAAAAGAAGTTAGCACTGAAAAAAGGGAGACCAAAAGCTCCCTTTTTTGTCGAGAAGTTTTAAAATTCGTTTATCCTTTGTTCACTGCAAAATCAATAACTATTGCCGCAACCAATACAATAATCCCAATTGTCACATTAGCAAGTCCTGTAACTAGAGCGGCGAGTATTAAACCAATACCGGCTCCTGCGAGAGAATGGGCAAGAGCGTGAGGATTCGTACAAGCTTTTATCTTGGCTTCCATTGTAGCTGCCATTTAATTAATCACCTCCCTACCACTCAACTGTAAGTTTTGACAGATCTTTTGTCAAGATATCGTCCGGTAGGTTCTAATTTGCTCTTACTTGCACAAACTGGAAATAATTGCCATCGGGGTCTTCAAATGTGGCAATTAAACCGTATCCTTCGATATGGTAAACTTTCTGGACAACTTTTATGTCTTCCTTTCTAAGCCTTGCAAATTCTTTTTCGATATCATCGACTTCGAGATTAAACATAACGCGTGCGCCCTTAGGATTTTTACCTTTGATACCGGAGTGATCCAGAATATAAAGACCTGTACCTTTTATATCAAAATCATATCCTTTTTCGCCTTTGTCGCCGATTTCCATTTCGGATGATTGCTTAAGACCGACAACCTCCCGGTAAAATTTAGCCAAATTTGCAGCGTCATCTGATGATAATAAAACTGCTTCCAAAGCTCTTATCATAAATTAATCACCTCCTTAAATAAAAAATGTATAAAATGTATGAAGGGTTAGTTTAACGCGGGAAAATTGAAAAGACAATACCTGTTATCTGATCTGTCTCAAGAATGTGGGGATTCCTAAGTCATCTAACCAATTTAGGTTCAAAGTAATCAAGACCGCCAAGAATAATTTATTTCATTCTTGGGTCATAAAAGGTAAGTTAAGGATAACTAATGGTCAGGAAAATATCAACTAGAATTACGAGGAAGGTTGGTCAGATAAGAGTACACTTGCCATAGGACTTTTCTTGCTTATAAAAAGAGGCCCAACTCCAATTCCCCTATCAATATCAGTCTCGGTAACAATTCCTTTGTGTGCTGCGTAAATAAGAGCAACCATGGCTATCTGTTGGCTTCCAAGAGTGGCTCCAACAGAAGCTACATCACCCATTGCGGGTACATTCATGTCAGTTCCATCTCCTCCACATTCTTGCTCCATTTGAGCAGCCAATTGGTCTAATTCTTTTTCGTGTTCCTCAACCCAGAAAAGGTCGCTTACTCGGTTTTTGAAGGCAGGTGTGACCTTAACCTTGCCACTATTTACTGCTTCTTCAATTTGTTCTGTTGTGAATCCTTCTTGGAGTAAATCGGCTGTCAATCCGTATTTGTGTTCCGAAAGGTAACCTTCCACACTTGCATTATCGCCTTTTTCCGAAAGACCATACATGAAGTGAACTGTAGCAGATGCTACTTTTTCTGGAACTTTATAAGGCTCTTGGCCTTCTGCTCCTCGGTTTGTTTCAGTCATAAAAACGGATTATAGATGCGCGAGACATAAATGTCAAGATTATAGGATACTAAACGGGTTTGCTGTTAAATATCTCGTCATTTTTTATTTTATTTTATTTCTCTCTGCTTCCAAATTGTCGCCCTTATTATCTATAGCTACATCTAATTTTTCAAATTCATTGTCATGAATATGCGCGTCTTTTCCTTCGGTAATTATTCCAACTCTCTTGGGTTTGCCTCGGAATATATTAAAAATTAGCGAGAACTTAAAAAACTTAATAAAGTTAGCGTCTAACATTTATACCCCTCCATTTGTGCAAAATTAGTTCACCACATTTTTTGGTTTACCTTTTAAGAAGTTTTCTATATTAGAAACGAACATTTCCTGCTTAATAACTCTTGCTTCATCCGTGATGTAGGCCATTGGTGGGTAAATAATACAATTTGGATATTTGGATAATTTCTTCATATCTTTGGGGTCTGTTTCGTCGGAATGGTCAAACATAAATGTGATGTCATTTTTCGCAAGTCTTTTTAGTAAAGCATCGATGTCGACCAACTCCATTGGGGCAGTATTTATGACGACAGCGTTTTTCTTGAGACTATTTATCCTTTTTGCGTTCAAGAATTTTTCTGTGTCTTTTGTTTGTGCAAAGTTTACAGAGATAAAATCACATTGTGGTATTAGAGCATCAGCATCCTGAAATTTAATCCCTTTTTTCTCAGCATCTTTTTTTCTGTGCTTTGACCAATATCTGACATCTACACCAAATCCTTGAACCAGTTCAGCCACACGCTTGCCAATGCTACCTAATCCGAGAACGCCAAAGATTTTATTTTTCAGTTCCCATGCTTTAATACCACTTTCGTCATATTTACCTGCTCGGCCTCTTTGTCTGCCAGTCTCCAAGCCTCTCATAGCTTCTAGTAAAGCTGCTATGGTGAACTCTGCAACTGATTCTGTACTATAACCAGCAAGATTGCAGACAGGGATATTTTTCTTACTAGCATATTCTGCATCAACTTTCCCAAAAGCAGTAGAAAGGGTTCCGATGTACTTTAATTTTGGGGCTTGGTCTAGGTTCTCTTTTGTAACTTGTACTCCGAAATTGACGAGTAAACAATCTGCATCTGGTAATTCTTTTTTAATGTCGGCACTATCTCTCGGCACGAAAACTTTTCTTGAGGTGAGCTTGTCAATCTTGCCCCAATACGAATCGCCAAGTAATGATTTGTCTATTCCAATAAGTAAAATCTTGTTGAACTTCATTTACATTCGTATTTATACCACTTTTGTGTGTAAAATTCGAGTTATTCAAGTTCGATATTACCCACCCCACCCGGTTTTTAGGTAATCCAAAACCTACTAGACCTTAAATAAATCTGTGATGCCAAAATTGAATTTGAAGTTGTGGAGGTTGAACTGTTACTGTTTAGGATATTGAATATGGAGAATCCAGAAATTGGGTGTAAGGACTTCTCCAGCTTTTTGGCCTCCTAATATATCTGCAATTTCGGCTCTTTGCTCAGGAGTCGACCATTGGCTTCGATAGTCTGTTTTGCTTCTGAAGACTCCACTTTTAACATCTGTTCTTTCCAAATCTGGTTCTCCTACTAATTCTTCTAGCGTTCGATACATGGGGATTCCTTGCTCTTCAAGTGCTTCTTGTCGAAACAGAGAAATTACTATCTCGCCACCTTTTGCTTGAGCAACCTGCTTCATGCTGGCAAGTGCTAGGTGATAATCCCCTTTCCATGTACCAAGTGAATTTTGTAAGGATAATAGAACAGGGTTTTGAATATCCTCATCATTCAGTACTTCAGCAAGACTATTCCCGTCTCCGCTTACAGCTGTTACATTTTTATATCCCTCCGCCCGCCTTTTAAGTTCACCTAGCATTTCCTTATCAAGCTCAATAGCAATTACTCTTTTTGCTGCTTCTGCCAATTGAGGAAGTGCTCTTCCATAACCTGCACCAATGTCGATAAATGTTTTGGCCTGTGGAGTTTGAATCTTAGAAGTTATGTAATCAAGCTCAACTCTTTGATATTCTTGCAACATCGGGAATCTGGTATTCTCGACTAGGTCGATATATCTTTGGGGAGACCAACTATAAACAATTTTTTCTGCATCGCCTATCATCTTCATTCAAATTATAGTTTAATTTCTGTACCTTTTCTATATCAGCCATCCGCATAATGACGACGCTCTAGGCACACGCAACATAATATATATTAGTCATTAAGAAACAATATAAGAATATAGAATATATAGAGTTATATGGGAGGCGATTTGACACATAAAAGGTACAGAAATGCTTAAATCTGTTTAAGTGTTTCTGTTAAAATGAGTCCTTCTTTCATGGTCTGTAAGATATTACGATTTTATTGTCCTAATAGGCTAAACTTGACAAATTAGTATACAAGAGTTATAGTCGATTTGTAAGTCGAATTAGATTTCTCGCGAAGGTGTTCTCCGAGAAGTAATCGTAAGTTTGACCCCTATACACCTGCAAATGAAATGAAAACAATCGTTTCGTTCGTGGGTGTTTTTTTATTAAATAAATGAAAATACAAAACTTACAAAAGAATTTAATTGTCGCAGAAGGCTCGACCGCTACGAGTGGCTAGGCGACAAAAATAAGACTAGTCAAAGATTAGTGGCAACTGACCGAAGCGACCGACGGGAATGTAAAGCCTTTGACCCAGACAAGATTCTGGGAGGCAGCAAGAAATATATAGATTACTTTAACTATGTATATTCCCAGAGGGAGCGAGGGAAGGAAGGTGTTTAGGAGCCCTCCAGAATAACATGGAGAATCGACAAATCGACATAAAAAAGACAAAACAAATAAGGATTGACCAAGAGTTGCATCAGCTAGCTAAATTACTGGCCGTAAAACGCCGTGAAAGCCTGAAAACACTCACTGAAAGAGCCCTAGAGCAGCTCTTGGAAGGTGAAAATTCACACAAGTAACACTTCTTGCGAGGAATAAAAATGGGAGTGGCTTGTGAGTTGAGAATGGGGGATTGGATTATAAATAGTTCAGTCCCCTATTCGTTTTTAGTTTGCAGAGAAAATTCCAATCCGTTTGATGTTTCGGAAAGCGAGAATATGAAGCGAGTATCGTTCTCCAACTGTAGATTTTCCAAAGTCTCTTTGACTGTTTTGACAATTTCTGTAGGATTTACATTTCTCCTAACCAGAGGGTGCCTCATTGCAGCCTTTTGCAAAGTTTTGTCCGCAAGGTGCATATAGGTGTCGTAGGTGGTCTGAATGTCCTTATGGCCGACTAGACTTGCGACTTCGGTTATAGGCACGCCAGATTCCAACATAAGGGTTATGTAAGTATGCCGAAAGTTGTGGGGAAAGGTTCTTTTGGTAACACCAGCCGCCCTTGCACGCCTTTTCAGGTCTGAACTGTAGTCTGTTACATGAATGTGCTTTTCGACTGCGTTCCTGAAAACAAAATCATCGGGTACTCTACCCTCCGTCATTTTCTTGAGATTATTGATAAGGGGTTCAGTTATATAAGCTGTGCGATTCTGATTTGTTTTGGTCTCGATGAATGTCGCCTTCCCTGCACTTAAATCTAGGCGTTTTAATTGCAAGTCTGCCGCCTCCGAATACCTGCAACCTGTATAAGCCAAGAACATTGTCATTGTTCTACATCTGAAGTCCAAAAATGATGTGTCTTTCCCACGAAAATTGCCGTAAGTTAGAGGTGTATTTATGATTTTCTCTGTCTCCTCTGGTGTAAAAATAAGAATGTCCGGTTTAGTCTTTTTATAAGCCTTGAATCCTTCGTAGAAATCTGCTTTCAGTCCCCTGTCGAGGCAGTATTTGCGAATTTGGCAAAAGGTAGTGTGATAAGTATTTAAGCTGTTGTTCTTCAAGCCTTTGGCTTTAAGTTCCATGTAGAACAGCTCGACATTTTCTTTGTTAAGTTCTTTGTCTGCAAACCACCTGTTGATGATTCCCAAACGGCTCATACAATGCCGAATGGACTGCGAGGCCAAGTTTTGTTTAACAGTTATAAAAGACTTGAAGTCTCCTTCTGGTATATGCATGCTCCCTTTTGGGGAGCGACCTGTGGTTGAGTGGAATTCTTGCGAGGAATTTCAGCTATTATTGTAGCAATTATTCCCTTGCTAATCAAACGATTAGCCTATTGCAAGAACCAGTACGACGACTTCGATTCTCCCCTTTTGCCTTTTACAACAAGGGAATCGTGCTATGTTTGTAAGCACTCCTTCAGTCTTTAATTTACTTTGGAAATTAAATAAAGTACTCACTATCGTTCGTACTTTGATTCTCGATTACTCGAAATAGAGGTTATCTTATCTGACGCAGGAATGTGGGAATTCCTAAGTCGTCTACCACTATTTGAGAATTCAACTTTAATAGACTCTTTTTAAGCTAGCCTTAACATCTATCTCTGGATTTCGCTATACTAAATATATGTGGAGAAAAGGTTTTAGTTTACCAATAGCAATCCTGATTACAGTTATTGTTCTATCGATTGGAATTACTTCTTTTTATATACTCTCTAACAGAGATGCACAACAACCAAAACAAGACCAAAACTCACCTTTTATTATTTCTGTCTCCCCAACACCTACACCAAAATCCGATATGACAACAATGTCGAAACCAATAATAATAAAACCTGAACAACTAGCTGTCAATCCGATTATTGAATGGGCAGATTACTTACCACAACCTCCGAAAAACTTTAATATAAACAAAGCTTTTGAAATGATATCGCCATTTATTTATGCTTATCCAGGTTTTGAATATTCGAGTTTACTAGTAGAAGTTGAGAATAATTCCATAACTTATACTAGGGAAAAAGAAGAAAGAGAAATGGGTCTTTTCCCTTTTCGAATTTCCGTAATAGGTTCAGTTGACGATATTCATTTAGATAAAGAATCTAACATATATGGGATATCTATAATCAACGGTTTGGATTTTTATACGTTCTTTTTTACATATAACCCAACAAATAATACATATGTATTTGCTGATAATCACGAATTTGAATTCGGTGCTGTACCAAAAACAATTAAAGAAAAAGCACTACAAATTGCTTTAAATGATAAAAAGTTTAAGGACGTTTACAAAAATTCGAATACTAATGTTATATCTAATAGATTATGGTATAAAAATGAACAAATCCAGCCAAATAATAAACTATGCCCAGGAGAAGGCAAAATAGTACTTTATAAACAAAAACCGTATGACTCTTCAATAGAATCGCTACTTGCATCAAGAATCGCTTTAACCCCTGCACCTCCACCCAGCGAAGTTGTTTGTGTTGATATTTTTAAGGAAGAAGTAAAGAATATATCTAATTAATTAGGGACTATCTAATTGCTGCAAACATTTCAACTCCGCTCAGAATCATGACCTTAACTTCCCGTCCTAATTTTTTGAAAGTTTCAAATGATACAATCAAGTAAGTGAAACTTCCCAATCGAGACAAGGCTATCATCTCTACGAACAAATTGGTTACGTATTTACTTTCCGAAACTCATCCAGTAGGAAGTACAAAAGCTCGGTTTTTTCGTGGACTTGGATTTAACGAGACAAATATCGATAAATTAGAGAACGCACTTTTAAAAATGGTTAGATCTAACAACGTCAATAAAGAGAGAAATTTCAAGTTCGGTACTAACTATGCTATAAACGGAGCGATCGAAACTCCGAGCGGAAAAACAGTAACAATCACATCAGTTTGGTTTGTCAAAACTGTCGGCAGTAGGCCTAGCTTTGTGACCGCTTATCCTGTATAATTTAGTGGCAAATATGCATAAATTTAAGGAACTTGAAACAGTTGTTTTAACTCATAATATACCCGAACATGACTTAAAAGAAGGGGATATGGGAGCTGTGGTAAATGTTTATGGTCGTGGTAAGGTAGCTGAAGTTGAATTTGTGACAGTATCAGGGAAAACAGTAGCGCTCGTGACACTTGAGGCCACAGACATTCGCCCTGCAAAAGGTAACGACATACTTCACGTCAGAGAATTTGCTTCTTTCGTTTAATCTAGACAATAAAAACCGGTGCCTTCAAAGAAGGTAACATATAAATATTTATTAAGATATTTCAAAAGAGTTTTTCATTAAAGCTAAAAAATTCATCGAAAACAGCCTATAAACTGCAAATTGCCCCCTTTAGCCTCAATTTTGGGTAATACAATTTATATTGTGTGACGCTTCTCTACCTAGTTGCGAAAGATCATTTTATCCTGTAGTTTTTTTTCTAAGAGGATTTAAGGTTTTTATGTCCTTCATAGGAAAATGTTTAGCATTAAGAGAGACTAGAGTTAAATTGTTGACATTGGCAGTACTTGCTATAAAACAATCTATTAAACTTAAATTTTTAAGCTTTTTTATGTATTCTTGCAAGTATAATCCTGCCTGTTTTGCGATCTCTTCAGTTACGTCCCATGTTTGTAATTCACTTAGAACTTTCTCAGTTTTTACAATTTCAGAAGGAAAAATGTTTTTATAAATTTCAGCTATCGTTACAGTGGAAATTGAAAGTGAGCCTTTATCTTTTAAGTTTTGAAGGAGGTCTTCAAAACTTTTATTTCCTCGCAAGGCCCATATAAGTACATCCGTATCTACCAGATACATATTCAAAAGCTACGATCTGCAGCTTTTCTTCCTTGCTCAACCCACTTGATAACATCACCCTTGGTTTTCCATTCAGGATGATTATTTGCGGAAAAAATACCGGCTGCTGCTTTTAATGCCTTACCAAATGCTTCGGGTTCAAATTTTTTCTTCCCAACAATCTGAATTACTTGTTGATCCCTTTTTTCGTCTTTTAATATAACCGTATCTCCTTTTTTGGCCTTCTCGATGTATGATGCGATGTTTTGACGAAATTGACTTATAGAAACAACGACGTTCATGTTTTTATATTAGTACATTATGTACAAATAGTCAATATATTGGGGAATTTTATCGAATTTGCCGGAGAAAAGTTGGGATATCGATTTGGGATTCGTCGATCTGGCCGTTGGTTGGTTCTTCACCATCTTGAGTCTCCTGACTTTCAATATCCTGAACCGGCTGCGTAAGGTGAACATATTTTCTGCGGGTTTCATCAAAACCTGTGGCAACAACAGTTACTTTAATCTGGTCAATAAGCTTTTCGTCAATTGCCGCACCAAAAATTATCTGCGCATCGGGATCTGCCTGGGCGGTTATTACTTTGGCTGCCTCATCAACCTCGCTCATGGCCATATCCGGACCACCGGTGATGTTAAAAAGCACTCCCCTTGCTCCTTCAATTGAAGAATCAAGAAGAGGTGAGGCAATGGCTGCCCGAGCTGCTGTTGATGCGCGGTTTTCGCCTGAGGCAGTACCCACACCCATCAGGGTTGAGCCGGCGCTTGTCATAATGGCTTTAACGTCTGCAAAATCTACGTTAATTAACCCAGGCATAACAATGATATCGGAAATTCCCTGAACTCCCTGCGAAAGAATAGAGTCAGCGAGTTTGAAAGCTTCGAGCAGGGAAACATTTTTTTCTACAACCTCCAATAGTTTCTGGTTAGGTATAACAATCAGGGTATCTACTTTATCTTTTAAGTCTTCTATACCTTCCTCGGCAATAACCATGCGGCGAGTACCCTCAAAGCCAAAGGGTTTGGTAACAACTGCTAAAGTTAAAATGCCCAGTTTTTTGGCGAGTTCCGCAATTACAGGTCCAGCACCGGTACCGGTTCCCCCGCCGGCACCGTATGTTATAAAAACCATGTCAGCTCCTGTTATGACTTCTTTAATTCGCTCAAGCGATTCCTCCGCTGCTTTCTTGCCAATTGAAGGATCGGCACCCGCTCCCAGACCTTTAGTTAAGCCGTCACCAACCTGGACTTTTGTCTGGGCGTGGGACGCCAGAAGATGCTGCTGATCAGTGTTTACCGCCACGAAATCAACACCTTGAATTTGGGCCTGGTTAATCATGGAGTTTAATGCGTTGGTGCCGCCGCCGCCGATACCTAAAACTTTAATTTTGGCAAATCTGTTGACGTCGGGTTTAATTAGCATTTAGTTATTGTGCGAGGATTTTTTAAGACTCAAAGCCTGAGCCAATTTACCACAGAGTCTTGGGGATTTCAAGAGCAAGATTAATACCTAGGGCAGAAGCGATTTAACTATACTTAAACCACGATTGAAGATGTTTTTAATTTCGACTCTGCCGACTAAAGGGAGCCGGACGTTTTCCGGCTGGAAAGATGCACCGTAAACTATCAAACCAACGCCAGCAGAAAAAGCGGGTGAAGAAACTTCTTCGGCCAGCCCCTTAAGATTTTGAGGTATGCCGATTCGAACAGGCATGCCCAGTTCCTGCTTTGCGATATCTACAATACCGGCAGTTTGTGCTCCTCCACCGGTTAAAACTACACCAGATGGGGTGAGCCCTCCATATGTCGACTTTTGAATTTCCAGTTTAACCATGTTCATAATTTCGCGCAGCCTTGGTTTGATGATTCCATCTGTTAGAGTCTTTTGAGAAACTGATTTAAGATCTTCTTCTATAGACAAACTGGAGATATCGAATTCATCCTTGGCTTTTTCTTTTGGTTCGCCTTTCAAATCCGGCTCTACGGCAATTTTGGGAGGTGCAGACAGTGCCAGTTTAATTTTTTCCGCCGATTCCAGAGAAATTCTAAGTCCTATTGCCAAATCGTTGGTAACATTTCTGGCACCGATTGGCAAAACTGCACAATGGGCAGGCGCACCATCAACAAAAATACAAATATCAGTGGTTCCACCACCAAAATCCACCAGAATTACTCCGAGTTCCTTTTCGGTTTCAGTAAGAGATGAATAAGTTGAGGCCAGTCCTGAAAATACCATACCTTCAACCGTTACCCCGACCTGGGTAATGCATTTGGCGATATTCCTTAAGGCAGTGGTTGCACCGGTGATAATATTTGTCTCAACCTCAAGTCGTACTCCATTCATGCCCAAAGGGTCCTTAATGCCGCTTTGGGAATCAACAACAAAGTAGCGGGGAATAACATGGACAATTTCGCGTGAAGATGGCAGTGAAACTGCACGCGCCGCTTCAACAACTCTGTCAACATCCTCGACTGTGATTTCACCCTGAGGGTTGGAAACTGCGACAACCCCTTTGGAATTTTGGGATTCGATGTGAGTTCCATCGACCAGAACGTGCGCGCTGCCAACAGAATAACCGGCCATACGCTCGGCTGCTTCAAGTGAGACAGTAATACTTCTTATAGCCTCATCGATATCTACAACCTGACCTTTTCTTAAGCCCTTTGAGGGAGTTGAGGCAGCCCCGATAATGTTTATCTGAGAATCTTCTTCAATTGTGGCTATGATGGTTGCGATTTTGGTGGATCCAATATCGATACCGACTACGACTTTATCTTTGGCCATTTGAGAACATTTGTTACTTATTTAATATAACCGGCTTGTCAAACCGAAGATCAATTTTGGCAATTTTTGCCTCATCTATTTTAGAATGAGCCAAAATGGCTTGTAAAGAGTCAACCTGAAGCGTCGCGTCTTTGGTGGGCAAAAACAGGGCGATAACGCCGGTCGTATCATAAACTGCAACGTCGCCTCCGTCGACTATTCGAATATTTTGAGGGGTAAAATCACTTTTCCTAAGTTGCCCAGCAACGTCAAGGGCAAAAAGAGTTGTTGTGTCCACTAACCGTTTGCCAACAGCAGCCTGGACACCTGCAGGCAGGAAAATGGTAGGCAAATTGGCTTGAGTTGATTGTCTCACTGTCCCGTCTTTTGTGACTGCCAAATCACTGCTTTTTATTTTGGCAACCGGACTTTGGGTAGTTATTTCGATTTTTAGTTTTTGTGGGAAAACTTTGTTTGTTTTTATCTGGTCTATACACGAAAAATCACTTTTTAGATCGCTGTTGAGCCTTGCGGATTTAAAAATCAGGATATTTTTGCCCAAAACCTGATATTTTTCCAATTGTTTTTGGTCGGTAATGCAACTCTCGGCATTAAACTCTATGCTGTTGATTTTAAAAACGGGTGAAAAAAGGATAGCAAAGACGATGGCAACTACGATTGCCGCCGCAACTGAAACCCGTACCATACTTTAAGTATATCGTGAATGGGAGTGTAAACTCGAGGCTTAAGCTTTGTTTGCTGACATGTAGGTCTTCGAGTAAGTCTAGGTAAGCGTTGTTAGTAGTCTGCTGAAAACCTTTCTCTAAGTCATTGCGAATTAAGTCAGCGACGAAGCAATCTTAGACTAAAGGGGATTGCCACGTCCTGCTTAGCGGGATTCGCAATGACAAAGAGTTCGTTTGTTGCAACAATCTTTTCCCATGAACGCTAAGGTTAGTAGGTTTTCAGCAAGCTCGTTGTTAGTTTGCATTGACTTTACGAAATGAACTTTTTACCTTCAAAATCAATTTATCTAAAACTTTTGCTCCCTAAGGATCCCTCAACTATGTTGTCACTCTGCTCAACCACTTCATGTGATAATTTTTATTCCGACCTAGAAAACCCTGGCATTCATGTTAGGGATGAGAGTGAATCCGCGAGCGAGGAAGAGAGAACCATGGCCTTCAGACCGTGGGAATCTATTAAAGGCCCAAAGCCTTAACAACATCATCAGCACTGTTGTAGGTACCTCCCGGAAGTTTTGAAGAAAACTCCTTTTTATCTTCCTCGGAAAAATCGGAAAGGTTATCACACTCTGCAACTAATTCCGCTTTTGTTGCCGGATATTTCTGATGACTTTTCAAATGACTAATCACATTACCGTTATTCTGCATTCCAATCACCTCCTTTCAAGTACGTACCTTATAAAACTTATCCTTTCTCTTTACCCAGAGCTACTACTTTCAAGGTAGAGGGGTCTAATTTTTCGCAAAGATCTTTAACTTTCTTTACAAAAGCTTGAAATTCTTTCGTTTGGCGCCACTTCTCAATTATTGCCAAATCTGGCCATGGACCAAAGGAAATGGAATATCTTGGATTATTAATATCCTGAAGAAGGTATGGTGTTTGCGACCCTAGTTTATTTCGAACACTCCAATTTGCAAACGCCTCCCATTCTTTAACAAAGTCTTTCTCTTTTCCTTCTTTGGTCACCCAGATACCTGAGGTAAAAAGTTGATTCAAGTTATACATAAATTATTATGCTCCGCCTGAGGATGCTGTCAGATTTTTTTTGGGTTTTATACAGAGATTAGCTTACTGTTTTAACCTCAATTACATCTTCTAATGGAATGTCGACGCTGGCATGGGCTTCTCTTACCTTGTCTGCGCTTTCCGCTTCGGTTATGCAGTAAGCAAAGCCTTTTTCAAGACTGTAGTAGGCATGGGTTGCATTAAGGCCCATTTTGCTTGCCGCATCTTTGTATTTGTTAAATCCATCTACTGCTTCTTGGTCGGTTCCTGCGCCTATATTAGCCGTTTTGTGAACTCCTAAAAACTGTGCCATTTTTGTTTCACCTCCTTACTTGCTGTGAGTATACCATGTTGAAGGAGAACTTTTTGGGTTCAATCTTTAATTAATTTTAAGATTTCGGAGGTGAAAATTTTGACAGAATCTTTTGGGAGGGTTTTGGAGAAAGTTTGGGCGGACTTTTGGAATTTTGGCATATTTTTAAACATATAGTCGATTTTTTGCTTGAGGATTTGGGTAGTGAGGCCTTTCTGATTGAGAATGATTGCTGAGCCGGCATTTTCTAAAATGTTTGCATTAGCTTCTTGCTCCCCTGCCGCCGCGATTGGTAAAGGAATTAAAATTGCAACTTTTGCCAAGACTGCCAGATCCCAAACGGTGTTAGCACCGGAGCGACTGATGACAAGATCAGCACGATCAAAAATTGCGCCGATATTTTCCCGAGAGATGTAATCAACGGCTAAATAATTGCTACGTTTTATTTTTTTAGCTTTATCAAAATCACCCTTATAATTGGCAGTACCGACTTGGTGGATTATTTGATATGAAGATAGTTGAGGTATGATTTCAAAAATCAGGTTGTTGATGAAATGTGACCCCTGGTTGCCGCCGGCAACAAATATCAGTTTGTTTGTGGACGAGAGGAATTTTTGGATTTTGGGATCTTTGGCCGTTTTTTTAAAAATTGATTGTCTGGTAAGATTACCGATGACTTTATACTTATCCCTTTTTAGATTGCCTACAGTTTGCGGCCATGACAAATAGACTTTTTTTGCAAAATCCGCATTAATTTTGTTGGCAAGTCCCAATTTGACGCTTTGTTCGTGGGTAACTGATTTTAGTCCCATCAGCCAGCCGGCAAAGACAACCGGCAAAGACAGATATCCTCCGAAAGAAACTATTGCCGATGGACAAACCTTGATCAAATAGGCAAGGCTTTGGATAAAACCTACCGGAATTTTGAGAAGCGCACCTAAAGTGTAGCGAGTAAATTTCCGCTGAAGGCGACCCGCGGAAATTGCATAAAAAGGGATATTTAAATTTTTGACAGTTTTATATTCTGCCGATAAATTTTTGGAGCCTTCGGTTGCGTATTTGCGGCCGAAAAAGATTATTTCTATATCTTTCTTCTTCTTGAGTTCTTCAATCAGGGCAAGTACCGGTGTTAAATGGCCACCGCAAATGACTATTTTTTTCATGATTGCTTTCTTATGTTTAAAAGTATACCGATTGCAGCCAAAGTAACAAATAGCGATGATCCCCCGTATGAAATAAAAGGCAGAGGAACTCCGGTTAGTGGAACAAGCGCGACGTTTGACGCCAGGTTGAATAGGATTTGGATAGCGACAAGCGCGCATAGGCCCGCAGCAAGCAACCTGCCTTCAAAATCTCGGGCGTCCCTGGCAACATTTGCAGCACGCATAATTAAAAACAAGAATATTGCAATTAGGGCTATACCACCAACAAATCCAACTTCTTCGACAATGACTGCAAAAATGGCGTCGTTGTGAACTTCGGGGATAAATTCAAATTTGGCGCGAGAACCACCAAGACCTACGCCAAGCAGACCTCCTGAGGCAATGGCTATGATAATTTGATTAATTTGGTACGAGGCACCCTGAGGGTCATAAAAAGGGTCAAGGAAAGCGCGGACGCGCTCCAGTCTGTAAGGCTCTTTGACAATCGCAAGGCCGGCGCCTATCAAAAGAAACGGCAGAGTCACTAGAAAATGCCAGATCGGTGCATTGCCGATAAAATAAATCGTCAGGGCCAAGGCAAAAAACATAAGTGAGGTTCCCAGATCCGGTTCAAAGACGACAAGAGCACTTATTAAAAAAATTGGCAAAAAATAAACTAAAAAAGAATCTATAATACGTATTTTGTATTTCTCGAATTTAGCCATAATTGAGGTAACATAAAAAATGGTCGCTAGTTTGGCAAATTCCGAAGGTTGAAAAGTGAATGAGGCTATACTTATCCAGCGTCTGGCTCCTAAAACCTGGGTGCCAATTACGGGAATAAGAACTAAAACTAACATGATGACACTGGCAGCAAAGATAAGATTTGAGAATTTTAAGATTTTGTGGTAATCAAAAAAACTCAAGACAACAAGAGTTAAAAAACCGAGAGCTGCCCAGGCGAGTTGATTTTTAATGTAATAGAAGCGATCGCCGAAATCGCGAAAAGCTGTAACGACTGATGCATCATAAATGGCAATCAGGCCGATTGAAACCAGAAGAATGGTTGAACCAAGCAGCCACCAATCCAAAGTTGTTTTTTGTTTTTTTAAAACAACCTTTTTTTCATTCATATAATTTGTTTACTTCTTGTATAAATTGCTCACCACGATCTTCATAGTTTTTAAACATTCCAAAAGAGGCGCACGCAGGCGAAAGAATTACAACATCACCGGTTTGAGATATTTGAGCAGCTGATTTGACTATTTGGGTCATGTTTTCTGCTCCCCCAATTGTCGAGCCGGAAAAGCCGGATATTGCTTTCCTGATTCTGGGAGCTTCATCCCCTATTAAAATAACAGCTTTAATAGATTTATCCCTTTTTATTTTTTGGCCCATAATGCTAAAATCCGATTTTTTCGATGAACCGCCAAGAATTAGTATTTTGGGTGATTTGAAAGCCTCGATTGCGGCAATTGTTGTTTCGGGTGTAGTTGAGAAAGAATCGTTGTAATATTTAATACCGTTGATAACTTTTACCAGTTGCAGACGATGTTTTAAGCCTTTGAATGTTCTTAAAACTTTAACTATGTTTTGATTTTTTACGCCAAGAATTTTAACGACAGAGACTGCGGCTATCGCATTTTGCAGATTATGCGCACCTGGCAGGAGAATATCATGTACGTTGCAGACTTCTTGTTCTCCCCCGATTCTACTAATAAGGTAGCTATTTTTAATAAAAGTGCCATTAGCATCACTCTTGGTAGAGAAATAATAAACTTTTGCTTTTGTGCTAGTTGCATAGTTTTTGGAAACTGCAAAGTCTTGGTTAATAACAGCAAAATCGCCGGCCTTTTGATATTTAACGATTGAAAGTTTAGCCTGCCTGTATTCGTCTGTTGATGTATGCCAGTCTAGATGTTCTGTGGTGATCATTAAGACGACAGCAACATGGGGGCTTGCTTTTAAATCAACCAACTGAAAACTGGATAGCTCCAGAACAACCAGGCTTTCTCTGGTGATTTCCGGCAGGATTTGCAACATCGGTATACCAATGTTGCCTGCCAAAAAAATATCTTTATACTGCTTTTTTAGCATTTCATAAATAAGTGTGGCAGTCGTGCCTTTACCTTTAGTGCCGGTAACTCCAATGATTTTTGCCGGGCACTTTTGGAAAAAGATTTTGGTAGGTGTTGTTTGTTTTGCCCCCTCATGCAAAAGGCTTTCGATTTGGGGATGATCGGGTTTTACACCAGGTGAGCGGATAATAAGGTCTACTTTTGTATCGATGGCCTTTTTGAAGTAAAAGGTTACCTGAGTTTTAAGTTTTTTAAAAAGAAGCGGGTCAATATCCTGCCTTGGTTTATCATCATAAATGAGGATTCTGGCACCCCTAAAATAATTGGCAGCACAGACGCCTTCCTGTCCAAAACCGATAATTGCAACCGTTTCGGTCTTCATTTTTAAAGCAGCGCTTTTTGGCTGTCTATTTTATATTTTAGAAGAGTTGAGGCTATTTTGGAAAATTGTCCGGGGTTTCCTGTTGTAAAAAATAAATCCGATAACTTTTGTGGCGAACGCATCCTATTTTTTTCAAGAATATCGGATACTCTTTCTGCTATTGCCTTACCTGAGTCTAAAATATTTACATTTTTGCCTACAATTTCTGCTATGTCTTTTTTTAAAAACGGATAGTGCGTGCAACCTAAAACAACAGCATCTGCACCAAAATCGTTAACTTTTTTAAGATAGATTTTTAATAGCCTGGCAATCTCTGCTTTCTTTAGTTGCTCGACAGCCTCTTCCAAGCCGACACAGCCCAGCCTTAAAACTTGGGCACGTGGCGCTACGTTTTCTATTAACTTCTTAAGGTAGGCGCTTTGGGATGTCGCAGGAGTGGAAAGAACCGCTATTCTGCCGTTTTTTGCAAGTTTTGTTGCCGGTTTTATCGCAGGTACTACTCCCACAATGGGAATGCTAAATTTTTCCCTCAAGTAGTCGATGGTGTAGCAACTGGCCGTATTGCAAGCAATAACAAGCAATTTGATATTATGCTTCAAAAGAAAACGGGTGATATTCTGGCTTAATTTTTTAAGCTGGCTCTTGGTTTTGTCACCATAGGGAATGTTGGCCTGGTCTGCTAAAAATACAAAATTTTCCTTGGGGATAATTTTTTTAACTTCAATCAGAACGGAAAGGCCACCGACGCCCGAATCAAACATGCCGATAGGTCTTGTACCCATTGTCTTTAAATAAAAGAAAGCCAGAGCCCAAAAATAGCAAACACAAGTTGCGCCAGCCAGAACCTGAAAACAATTTTTGGCTCTTCCCATCCTTTATGCTGAACCCAAAGGTGAAGTGGTGCAACATCAAAAATTCGCTTCTGACGAATCTTTTTGGAAAGTATCTGAATCAGAGATGAGGCTACTTCCACAACAAACATCCCGCCGATTATTGCAAGAGCCAAGGGTTTTCCCAGCAAAAGTCCACAAAGCGCGAGCGTTGCGCCAAAAGAAAGTGCCCCGACGTCACCAAGCATAATTCTTGCCGGCCAGATATTAAAGTAGAGGAAAGCAATTAATGCGCCGACCCAAAGACCTAAAAAAACGGAAAGGGTTGTGTCCAAAATCGATGATGATATCACTAAAAATGCGGATATGCAGATTAGAAGAAGACCTGCAGCCAGCCCATCAAGACCATCAGAGATATTAACTGCATTAGTAAAGGAAACAATAGTAAAAGCGGCAAACGGAATGTAGAAAATACCCAAATTAAATATGTCAAAAAAGGGAATATTGACGATATCAATTTTTAGATCGAAATAAAGATAACCGGCTATTAGCAGCGCCAGCATCCACTGGGCTAAAAATTTGTAGCGGAATCTAAGACCCCAAAAATTTGTCCTTTTAAGGTTAAACGTCTTGCGAATGTCATCTAAAAGCCCTAAAGCTCCAAAGGAAACAAATGTAAAGAGCAAAATTTTTATCTCTTTTGAAAGGGGGTAGACCGAAGTCTGTTGGAAGCCAAAAAATGGCGCAACGTTGACAATTATTAAAAACAGGACGCTAACAAGAATAATAATTAAGGCGCCGCCGCCAACTGGGGTACCGATTTTGCTTGCATGGAGCCTGTCAAAAATCGGCGTCGGAGCTTCAAAAATGTCCCTGGTTTTTTGACGTTGCCTTAAAAATTTAATTTTGTAAAGAAGATTGATGTAGGGAACCAGAAGAACGCTGACTGCAAAAAAAGAAATCAGAAGAAGACCTAAAATTTGCACCATAGACTATTTAACTCGGTTTGTATCCCAAAAATTATGCCTGATTATTAATTATATACTATTTTCACGATCTAAAAGCAGGGCTAACTTAAACTGCCGCAATGGTAACAATTTATTTGCGTAGACTTTTTCTGCAGTGCTAAAACGATTCGCTCAAGATGAGCATGCCGAGAGCCTTTAACAAGAATCAGTGAATTTTTGATCGCAATCTTATTTAGATAAGTCGCTGCTTCTTTTGCGTTTGCTGCATAAAATAATTTTCCCTTGAACTGGTTGGCACGCGCCGCTTTGGAAATTTCTCTGGTAACTTTGCCGATAGTAATAAGATAATTAATATTTTTCTTTGCGATCTTTTGACCTAAGTCTTTGTGCAGTTTTGCAGATTGGGCCCCAAGATCTTTCATTTCTCCAAAGACGGCAATTTTTGTTTTTCTTTGGCCAAGACCTATCAAGGTGTTGACTGCCTCGATTGCTGCTTGCGGTGAAGAATTATAAGTGTCATCGATAACGATACTTTTTGGGGTACGTACTAAATTGAGGCGGTGGGAGGGAGGTTTGGTTTCTGACAAGCCTCTTGCCATTTGTTTTAGCGTGAGACCGCAGACTACTCCAACTGCAGTTGCTGCATAGGCAGCAAGCAGTTGATGCTTGCCAATAATTCTCCATGTGACAGTAGCCTTTTTACTTCCATAATGCAGGCGAAACCTGCTACCGGTAAGATCTTGGGTAAAATGAGATATTTTAACCCCATCTTTTGCGTTTTGACCAAAGTGGGCAACGGACGCCTTTGTTTTCGTTGTGAGTTTTTGGAAATAAGGGTCATCGACATTGAGAAGTGCTGTGTCATAGGTCGAAAGTGACGTAATTAGCTTGGATTTTTCGTGATAAACACCTTGTTCGTTTTTAAAATATTTGAGATGAGTCGGGGTAATTTTGGTTAAAATCGCAATTTTAGGTTTGGCCAATGAAAGATAATAATCCATATCGCCGGGGTGTTCCACGCCGTATTCGAGAATTAGATAATCGTCCCAGGGTCTGGCTTTTGAAATTGTTTTGGGGATACGAAATGTTGGATCCAAATTTTCGTCGCCGACTACAACTTTGTGCTTTTGAGAAAGAACAGAGTAGATGGCATTTTGGGTTAAAGTTTTACCAACACTGCCGGTTATACCGATAACTTTTAAATTTGGCAAAAGCTTAAGATAAATTTTGGCAAGAAGTGCCAAGACTGCATGATATGGTCTTTTCCAAGGTTCAACTTCTGAGTAGACTTGAAAGTTAATCATTTCTGTTGAGTATTTTCAATCCAGGATAAGGTGTTTCGAACTATTTCTATCTGCTGGCGAAATGGAATAGCTCTAAAGATAATTGGATTTAAGTCCAAAGCTGCTGATACTTGCCCGTTGAAGGTTGTTTTAGAAACCTCTTCAAGAAATTCTAGAATTTTTGGGTCTCCAATCTCTAGAGTGCCGTGTTCCTGGTCCTGTCTACTACTTGCAAGATGGATTGCTCTAGTTATATCTGCTGTCTTTTTAAGCACCTTAGCTGGATTCTTGCCAATTTGAACTAAATGATCAACTCCAAGTAAAAGGCCATCTAAACCATACCTATCTATAATTTCTTTCCTAATTACTTCCGGGTCTGAAGCTAGCTGTTGGCTCGTTACCCCCTTACTGTTAAGCCTCTTTAAATGAGGTGATCTATAAGGTCGTTCATTCTCTGCAAGTACAAACTTTAGTTTTCTCTTTAAATCGTCAAGCTCCCCTCTTTTTGCAAATCCTTCGATGACGTTTGTGTGAGCATTAACTCCTACTTCTAAATCTTGAGCTAACTTTGCTCCTCTTTTTGAGGTGGCAGGTCCAAAAAAAGCAACCCAAGCTAGCTGGAAAAACCTTTGTTTGATGCCCTCCCTTAACGGTCTTATATTCTCACCAATTATTGGGCGATGAAAATAGGTTTCGTAAGAATCGAATGAAAATTCAAGGTGAATCCTGGAAACCCTAGTACGAGGATAATCCCGTTGCCATTGTCTTACAAGGTCAGGGGTGACTTTAGGGGGAATACCATTAGAAAGTTTCGGAATACCCAATTTTTTTGCTAATTCTAGGGCTTTTGGAGAAACGGTTGGATAGACTTCTATCCCTACCCATCGATCGGGTGATCTGTCTGAATTTAAAATGTTGGTTAGAGCAAAAGCCTCTTCTGGGTTAAATAACCATCCGCTAGTTGTTATTTCTACTTGTTGTATACCCCTAAAAGATCTTTCACTCGAACCTAGAGTCTCTGGCGACATATTGGGCATAATTATAAATGTTTACTTCGGAATTGTCAAACTATGGGGTTGCGAATGAAATAATTTTGTCTAAAAGTTGAGAATAAGAAATTCCTGCGGCTTTGGCAGCTTTGGGCAGAAGAGAAACTGAGGTGAGACCTGGAATAGTGTTGACTTCAAGAACATAGACGTCGTTGTTTTTAATAATCATATCTACCCTACCAAAGCCTCTGCAGCCTAAGGTTTTGTAAGCCGTAGTTGCAACATCTTGAGCTTTTTTAGTTAAGACTTTGCTGATTCTGGCAGGTACGATTTCGTCTGTTAATTTTTCATCGTATTTGGCTTTGTAATCAAAAAAATCTCTTTTGGGAATAATTTCTACAAGCGGTAAGGCTTTTGGTTTATCGTTGCCTATTATTGCAGCAGTAACTTCGATACCGTCTATAAATTCTTCAATCAGGGCAAAATCCGAATAACGATGAGCGTCTTTTATAGCGCTTGCCAGGTCTTTTTTGTCCTTTACTTTTGAAGTCCCAACCGATGAGCTTTGATTATTCGGTTTGACAAAAACAGGAAATTTTAAATTTTTGGCAACAATATTTTGATTCTTCTTTTTTCTAACCAATGTATATCGCGGGACTGTTAAATCCGCTTGAGTAAATAATTTCCTTGAGTAAATTTTGTCCATCCCTAAAGCTGAGGCCAGTACCCCGGATCCTGTGTAATCTACTCCCATTAGCTCCAGAAATCCCTGAATCGTACCGTCTTCTCCGAACGGACCGTGCATAGCAATAAAGAACAGTTGACAGTTGATAGTTGACTGAAAGTATAATTTTTGCCTTTAAGCTGAAATGATTTTCCGTCTTTTGAAATTGTCATCGGTTTTACCAGATATTTTTCTCTGTCTAAATTCTTAGCAACTTCTATGCCGGACATTAATGATATTTTGTGTTCAGAAGATTTACCGCCCATTAAAACGGCTACCGTGAGTTTTGCTGACATATAAACTATGGTGTTCTTTTTATTTTGGCACCGAGGGCAGTGAGGCGCTCAACAATATTTTCGTATCCTCTTTCAATTAACTCTGCTTTGTCGATTTGGCTTTTGCCCTTGGCTGCCAAGGCTGCTATCACCAAGGCGATTCCTGCTCTGATGTCGGGTGTATCCAGTTTTTGTCCGTGAAGCTTGGAAGGACCATAAACAAAAACCCTGTGAGGATCGGCAATGTCGACTTTTGCTCCCATCGAAAGAAGTTTGTCTACAAAAAACATCCTTGATTCGTACATCCAGTCATGCAGAATCGTCACGCCTTGGGCCTTGGTAGCCAGCACAATCATCGGAGGCATCAAATCTGTTGGAAATCCCGGCCAGACATCCGTCACAACTTTCTCAACAGCCCTTAGTCTGCTATTTTCAACTATCAGACAATCTGTTTCTATTTTGAAATTGACACCAAATTGGGATAAAACTAAAAGAATCATGTCCAAATCCTCTTTAATAATCGGCGAAATTTTAACTTTACTGCCGGTAGCCGCCGCAAGAATTGCAAAAGTTCCGACTTCAATATGGTCCGGTCTTACACTGTGATTTGCACCATTCAGGCGATCAACTCCGATAATAGTGAGTGTAGATGTACCGATTCCTTCAATTTTGGCTCCCATTTTGACTAAAAACTCGCAAAGATCAACCACATGCGGTTCAGCAGCTGCCCTTTTTATGATTGTTGTGCCACCAGCACAACTTGCAGCAATAAGAGCGTTTTCTGTAGCTGTTACCGAGGCTTCCTGCAAGAAAATTTCTGCCCCTTTTAAGCCTCTTGAGGTGGCGCTTAGGTACTTCTTTTGAGCATCAAACTCAACACCTAAGGCACTCAATACCTGAATATGGGAATCAAGTGGTCTGCGGCCAATAACATCACCACCGGGATAACCAATTTGTATCTTGCCGACTCTTGCCAGAATTGGTGCAAGAAGAAGTATTGATGCTCTTAATTTGGCTGTCAATTGGCTTGGAAATTGTGCTTCTTTCAGATTTTTTGCGGTAATTTTGAGAGATGAGCCGTTTCTCTGTACCTTTGCTCCACAGATTTGCAGCAGGTGAACCATAATTGCAACATCGGAAATATCTGGGACATTTTCCAGAACACAAGTCTTTTGTGTAAGAAGAGACGCCGCCATTATAGGCAGAACCGAATTTTTGTTTCCGGCAATTTTGATCTGTCCGGATAGTTTTCTATCCCCAATAATTTCTAGTCGCGCCATCTATGGATTAATTGTGAATTGCATAAAAACATATTGATTCATAGCTCTTTATCAAAATCCCCAACATAGAAGATTTCTTCTTCAAGGTCGAGGCCATATGTATTTTTTGCTTTTTCTTTAATGAGTTTTATTAATTTTAGCACGTCAGAGGCAGAAGCTTGATTAGTGTTGAGAATAAAATTGGCATGATGATTGGAAATTTCGGCGCCACCACTTTTCGTGCCTTTAAGATTAAGGCTGTCTATAATATATCCTGCCGAGGTAGTTAAATTGGGGGTAGCCAATCTCTTTGCATCAGCGTGTTCGATGTTTCTAAAAATACAACCAGAGCAGGCAATGCCTATTGGCTGCTCTGTATTTCTTCGCTTTACATTGTCCATAGCTTTTTGCCAAAGTTTTTCTTTATTTTGGGAAACGTCTAGTCGAAAAACTGCTTCCAGGACTATTTCATCTGTTTCCTGGATTTTCGAGTGATCGTATGAAAAATCGAAATATTTTTGATCGACAGTTTTTGTTCTGGCCGTTTTCGGATCAATAAGAGTCGCTGATGCCAAACGGCTGCCCAAAAACTCGCCTTTTTCGACTTCGAAATGGCTGTTAATTTTGACCCCGCCGCCAACCGTACCGGGTACAGAAAGCAAAAATTCCAAACCTTCAAGGCCCTGATCAAGTGAGAAACGGGCTAATTGATTCATGAGAGTGCCGGACGCAGACCAGATCAGAGCACTTTTAACTCCTTGTCCCTGTTTTGTATATGTTCCTTTAATACCAATTAGTTTTGTGCCCGATGCCTGATTTTTAATTACTAAACCACCAAAGCCCTTGTCGGAAATTAATACATTGGCCCCCCCTCCTATAACCACGAATGGTGTGTCAGTCTGAATTGCAGTTTCTATAGCGAGTTTGAGATCATCAACTGATTTGGCTTCGAAAAAAAGCCTGGCCGGTCCTCCTATTTTAAAATAAGTATGATTTGACAAGGGTTCGAAATCTCTTACTCTGAGGGGCCCAAGCATATTTTTGATATTTTCGGTCTGCATTTTTAGCTTCTTAACAATTCATAGAGTTTGTAAATGTCCCCGGCGCCTATGGAAAGAATAATGTCAAAATCGCCTAGATGCTTTTTAAGATATACGACAGTATCTTCGATAGAACCAGAATACTTTGCTTTTGACCCAACTTTTTGAGCCAAATTTTTGGCAAGTTGATGCGAATTGCCGTGTTCTCTGGCTGCATAAACGTCGGTAATAAAGATACGTTCCGCATTAATCTCTTTCAGGTTTTTTGTAAACTGATTAAAGAAACTTTGAAGACGCGAAAATGTGTGCGGTTCAATAACTAAAGCCACTTTCTGACTTTTAAATTTATCACAAAGTGCGTTGGCAGTTGCCTTAATTGTGTAAGGCTGAACTGCATAATCGTCAAATATTTTTGTGCCGTTAATTTCTCCTTTGTATTCCAGACGCCTGGCAAGTCCTTTAAAAGTTGCAAGAGATTTTTTTGCCCTATCTAGGCTAACCCCTAAGATTTGGGCAGCAGTTAGGGCTGCGTTTGCGTTTTCTTTTCTAAAGTCTCCAATTATTGAAAGTTTGACACCTGGGAAATCTTTAATAATTACGATTTTAATATCATTTCTGTTTAATAATTTTAGTACCTTTAAGCTTTTGCTACTGATGACCAGAGTTCCTCCTTTTTTGATTTTGTGTATAAATTTTTTATAAGAGGCAAGGATATCTTTTTCACTTTTAAAGTAATCCGGGTGGTCCCAAGCAAGATTGAGTATTACAGCTATATCCGGTTGGTAATTTAAAAAATTGTCATTGTACTCATCGGCTTCGTTCACATAGAATTCAGATTTACCTACTCTATAATTTTTATGCCAGTCGATAACTGTTGCTCCAATTTCACAAGTTGGATCAAGCCCACTATCTATTAAAACTTGAGAGACCATTGCAGTTGTCGTTGATTTACCATAGGCGCCGGCTATAGAAATGACATATTTATCTTTTTGTAAAAATCTTGCCTGAAACTCCTGCCAGGTTACAACCGGGATCTTCTGTTTCTTAGCTTCTTTTAACTCACCGTTTTTGGGGTCATATTTTAAAACTGCCGGAGATACGATTAACATTCCGACGTTGTGTATGTGCGATGATTTATGGCCTCTTTTGATCTCGAGTTTAGAGTCCTTCAAGTAGGAAGACCGAGGATTAATGTCGCATCCTGAAACTTCATATCCATTTCCTTTTGCTATTTGTGCAACTGCAGACGCGCCGGATCCGGCAATGCCCATGATATGTATATTATTCCCAATTCTATTTTGGGCCAGCCTTAAATCCTTTTGAGAATCTATGGGCAACCACTCTTTTGTATCTTGGAGTTCGTACGTTTCAATTTTTTGGTGAGCACGAGCAGCAATTTTTACCAGATCTACAAGGTAGCTTTCGCCGGTAACGATTGACGGTTTTACTTTGGGGAGGCTATTTTTGAGCCAAACTTTATTAAAGACGTAAATACCCACATTGATCTCTTTTATTTTACGCTGACTGGTGCTGGCATCTTTTTCCTCGATTATGTCGACTATTTTACTCTCTTTGCGAAGTACTCTTCCAAAACCCTCTGGCTTAGCAACCTTTGCTGTGATTAGTGTCTGAACACTATTTGACTTCATGTGTCGTTTTACTACCCGATTTAATGTACTAGGTGTAATATATGCTAGATCCGCACCGTAAACAACCAGTACCGTCTCAATATCTTTCCTGACTTTTCCAATTCCAATAAGTGTTGCGTCAGCAGTTCCAAGTGGTCTCTTCTGAATAGCTATATCGACTTTTTCCTCAATCTTTTTAAATCTGTTGGCCACCTGGGGGCTTGCTACAACTACTATGTGTGCAGGGTTGACACTTTGTACTTTTACAACTGAGTGCTCAATTATCGAAAGGTTTCCGATAGTGTGAAGCACCTTGGGAATTTTTGATTTCATTCTTTTGCCTTCACCCGCAGCAAGAATAATGGCAGCCAGTTTATTTTTCATTTTTATTTTTTTAGAATTGCGCTTCTTGCAATTTTAAATTCATCCCAAGATAGTTCTTTATGTTTAAAGCTCATACTTTTTTCGTGGCCCTTGCCAAAAAACGCCACAATATCGCCTTTCTTGGCAATTTTTACTGCGTAATCTATGGCAATTTGGCGACTGTCAATAATGAAATAATCTTTGTTAATCCTTTTTCCAGCAAACCCTTTAGCTATTTCTAGACATATCTTATTAACATTCTCACTTCTGGGGTCCTCAGCTGTTAATATAGAAATGTCTGAGAATTTTGATGCAACTTTTCCCATTCTTGGTCTTTTCTCTCTGTCTCTTTCTCCGGCTGAGCCAAAGACAGATATTATTCTAGTACTTTTGGATGTACGTATTGAATGGAGAAATTTCAAAGCATTTTCAAGTCCATTTGGGGTATGAGCAAAATCTATATATACTTTAAACTTTTGACCAAGATTTACTTCCTGCATTCGGCCTTTAGGATTTTTAAAAGTTGATAGCGCTTTGATAATGTCTTTTTTACTAATTCCTAGTGCGGTAGCAGCAGCACCTGCAGCCAAGGCATTTTGGAGGTTATAGTTTCCAAAGATTTTCAGATTGAGGGGGAAATTATTTGGATTAAAATCTGCATTAAGACCCATGCCGTAAGTTAGTTTTTTACCGGTGGAAATTTTTTTAAAAAAATTAAAAGACTGATCATCAAGGTTTAAGACAGAGAAACTGACATTTTGAAAAAGTTTGCTTTTTGCTTTCATGTAGTCAACAAGACTTTTATGGTAGTCCAGATGTTCTCTTGAAATATTTGTTAAAACTGCAACCGTGAATTTGACAAAACCTAAGCGATTTTGATCAAGACCGTGTGATGTTACTTCTAGCACGAAGTATTGATTTCCTTGCCGAGTTGCTTCTTTGAGAAACCGGTGTATTGCAAATGGGCCCGGGGTAGTGACGTGCAACCCTGTGTCAAATACCCTATCAGCAATAATTGCGGAAACCGAAGAAATCATTGAAGTTTTATAACCTGCTTCTTTTAGGATGTGGTTAATCATTGAGACAGTGGTTGTTTTGCCATCAGTTCCTGTTACGCCAATGACTGTTATGTTTTTTGAAGGAAAATTAAAATAGATTGCCGCTGCGAGTGCCTGTAAAAAATGATAGTAATTTTTAACTTTTTGCCACATGAAGCTAATTAATACTTCGATGTCAAATTATATAACGATTTAGATGTTGTGAGATATAAGTATCGAAGCTGTTTTCAGCTAAAATATCCCCTACAACCTGAATTAGTTTAGCAGATTTGAAGCTGAATATCAAATTCTATAGGTTTTAATGAGGTTTATTTCGACTGATTTTGGGAATTCTAAAAGATTTAATATTGATGAGTATTTGCTTTATCTCAAGCTTCTTTGTGGAGAAGATAAACAGGTAGGCAATTTCCAGAACTCCCAGGCTATTGACAATTAGTATCGCGACAAACCAATATTTTTCTCTATTTTGCGCTGCATGCCAGAGAGCTATCCCTTTTAGTACTAGCGACCAGACGACGATTATGACCAAAATGGATGACCCAATCGCACTTGTACCAAAGTTACTGCCAATAATGAAATCACGTATAAAAGAATCCATAGCAGGTGTATTTTACTAATTGCGCGGAGGAATTGCCAGATAGTTAAATAGCTCTTTGGCGATAGCGAAAAAAGTGGGCGCAGCAGTTTCCGAACCAAAAACAGAGGATGTAGGTTCGCTGAAGCGAACAAGCATGACGAATTTTGGATTATCTGCGGGAGCAAACCCCACGAAACTGGCTATGGTCTTATCAGGATCATAATGGCCTGCAACCGGGATTTGAGCCGTACCCGTTTTGCCGGCAATGCGATAACCATCGGGTGCAAATGCTTTAGCCTCACCGTTTGCAACAGCGTTAACCATCATTTCTGTCATTTGAGCTGCAGTTTTAGGAGAAATCACCTGTTTGACTTTATCTGGTTTAATCTCTTTTTCCTTTCCGTTTTGGATAATTTTAGTAATAATTGTCGGGCTTATTAATTTACCTCTGTTTGCGATTGCCTGAACGACCTGAATCATTTGAACTGGGGTAACTGCAATGCCCTGGCCAAACGAGGCAGTAGCCAGATCAATGGTTTTCCAGTTATCCTTTTTTCTAACATCACTTGTTGTTTCTTCCTGTAAATCGATAGCAGTCTTTTGGCCAAAGCCAAATCTGTGAATGTAGTCTAGAAATTTGTCCAAACCCAGTTTTTCCGAGACAAAAGTCATGCCTATGTTGTCCGAATGCTGGATAACTTCCGTCATCGTCGAGTTTGGATAATACTTTTTGTTCCAGGTAGAAATTTCATATCCCCCAATTTGACGCGGACCATTGCAAACGTCACATTTAGTTTCAGGCGCAACCACTGCTGTATCGAGCGCCGCAGCCATAGTCACCAGTTTAAAGGTACTTCCCGGCTCATATGTATCGGCAACAGCGGGATTTTTATACAAACTTTGGTCAAATTCGCTATAAAGGGCCGGGTCGTATGAAGGGTAAGTTGCCATTGCCAAAATATGGCCGGTTGCGGGATCGCTAACAATGACTGTCCCTTGCTTTGCATCATATTTCTGCACCGATTCTTTCAGCTTTTTTTCGACAATGTATTGAATTGTTCTATCAAGAGTTGAGTAGAGTATGTCCCCACTTTTAGATTCAATGGTGCGATATTTGGAAACAAGAATTGGGAAACCAAACGGATCTTTATCAAGTCCTAATCTTCCTGGTTTTCCTCTAAGCTGGCTATCGTAAAAGCCTTCCAGGCCGAAATAACCCGCGTCCTCCCCATATTTATCTGATGCGACAAAACCCAAAAGCTGGGCTGCCATTGAGGCTTCGGGATAAAAACGTTTGTCATCTTTTTCAAAACCGATACCTTCTAATTTATACTCATCAATTTGCTTCTTTGTAGACAGGGGAATTTTACGGGCAAGTTGAACCCAATACAGATTTTTGCTGGATAACTTTGTCAAAATATTTTCTTCTTTTACATTTTGGTCATTTATTTTTTGTTTTTTTTCTTCATCTGAAAGAGTGGCCGTACCTGTTGCATATTTTTCGGATAATAATAGCGGTGCAAGTTTGCTGGCAACATCTTTTGGACTTACTTTCAGCTCTTTGGGCTTTGCATAGATTAAAAAAGCTTCCTGATTGGTAACCAGCGGGAAATTATCTGAGGCCAGAATTTCGCCGCGGGTTGCGGGCAATTCGACCTCCTGAGAATTGAAGCTGGAGACCCTCGAAATGCGGGCAATAAATTGCCAGTAAAAAAGCCTTGATATGATAAGTAGGCTTACCAGAATGATAGCCGCCTTGAAGATTTTTATCCTGTCCATATAACCAACTTTTTTGGTAAAAATCCTTTCGTGTTTTAGTGTAGCAAAAATTAGAGAATGTTGATTTTTTGAGGCTTGACGAAACCAAGGTCATCGGCTCTTTTACTTAAAGATATCATGGAGGATGCCTTGGCTATTTCAACTTTCAGCGATGTGTTTTGTGCTTCAAGATTTTTAATCTCGTCGTCTATTTCGGAAAGTTTTTTGCCATCAACCGCTAAATTATTGGCAAAAACAAGTTGAGTACAAACCAGAGAGATAACCATTAAAGAAACGGCTATTAGCACCCTGAGGCGAATTTTGCCTCCAAAAAGGCTAAATTTTCTCTCTTTCTTACCTTTAAAATCATTCCTGATCATGGCAGCTTTATTTATATTTTTTCAGCTGCCCTAAGTCTGGCGCTCCGCGCTCTTGGATTTTCCCTCACCTCCCTGACACTTGCTCTTATTGGCTTTTGAGTTAAAATTTTCAATCTTTTTTCCTTCTTGAAGAACCGTTTGACTATGCCATCTTCAAGCGAGTGAAAACTTATAACCAGCAGACGACCGTTGATTTTCAGCAAATCTATTGTCTGCGGCAGCGCTTCTTCTAAATTCAAAAGCTCACTATTGACAACAATTCTCAGTGCTTGAAACACTTTCGTTGCCGGGTGTAGATCACCGCCTTGTGCGTGATACCTTCTCTTTTTTGCCTCAAAAGTTTTATTTCTGGCTCTAACTTTCGCATCTTTTACTATTTGTGCAAGCTCTATTGTTGTTTTTATTGGTTTTATCTGACGGGCGCTGCTAATAGCGTTAGCAATTGTCCAGCTAAACTTTTCCTGAGCAAAATTCTTAAAAATTTCATTTAACCTCCTTTGGTCAAAATTGTTAATTATATCTGCTGCTTTAACTGCAAGTGCAGGGTCCATTCGCATATCCAGCGGGCCGGACATATTAAAGCTGAAACCTCTTTGAGCCGTTTCCAGCTGGTGAGATGAGACACCAAGGTCAAATATGATGCCGTCTACACTGTTATAACCGTAAGATCTTGCAATACTACCAATCCTGTTGAAATTACTTTGTACTAAGATAAGATCTTTGCCAAAGTTAAATTGATTTTTAATGTGCTTTAGCGATTCCGGATCCCGATCAATTCCCAAAACTTTTCCGCCATGCTTAAGAATTTCAAAACTGTGTCCCCCGCCTCCTATGGTCGCATCAATGTAGAGTTTGTCCGGCTTCGGCTCTAAAATATCTATGACTTCCCGTAATAGTACACTTTTGTGGTACTGATTCATTTTTGAATATACTTGAGGTGTGTAAGTTCTTTTGCCCAAAGCCCTGCATCCCAAATTTCAAAATGGTCACCAGCACCAACGATTATTGGCCTTCTAATCTTTGCAAATTTAAGTAAACTGTCAGGAATAACAAACCTGCCTTGATCATCGAGTAAGACATAGGTTGCGTTGGCGAAAATGAAGCGGCGTAAATTACGTGGGCCTCTTTCGGTAAGAGGCTGACTAAGTTGTTTATCGGCTTGATTCTGCCAAGCTTTTGTGTCAAAGCCGAAAAGACATTTTTCGAATCCGAATGAAAGGATAACTTCGCTTGTCGCAAGATAATCACGTATTTTTTTAGGTAAAGCAACCCTTCGCGAGAGTCTATCAAATGAAGGTGTGTAGCTGCCCAGAAACATTTTTTACCCTTACAACCTGCCTGCCGTCAGGCAGGCCTCTAAAGTTTTGTGCCAGCTAAGGCGGATATTGGCTCCCGGGCAGCTTGCAAGAGTTATTTAAAAGGAGTCAATAGACCAAACGCCTGGCTGGCTGATCAGGTACTGTACAGTACCTGACTGATGAAGTTTTATCGCAAGATAAGTAACTTCATCTGGTGATATTTGATTTCACCAATTATCACCATCTATAACCATTTTTCACCATTTTCATTGAGTTGTCAATAGGTAGATGCTAATTTATGGATCTCAAATATTTTTGAAATCAAGAAAGCGGAATTTAAACTATCTGTGTTTGGATTTGAGGTTGGGGCTGGCTTTTAGCGCTTTTTTGAACATAGGAAGTTCGTGAGTATTCCGAGTCGTAATCCTGCATGTCAAAAGGGTTGTGGTAATCCAGACACCCGGTGCAGTGACTATCGCGCAGTTGTGCAAGTGTTAAGCCAAGAGCCCTAGCAAGGCCCTGCATACTAAGATAATGGACAGATGAAACATTGAGCATATCGCGAATCTCCTCTTCTTTTGCAATACGATAGTTGCCGTTTTTATCCTTCTTGACTGCGCCCAGTTCATCGCGCGAACCAATGTTAACCCCTAAAAAGCAAGGGTTTACAAATTTAGGCGCCAGAAACCTGCAATGAATTTCTCTTACTCCGCTTTTAAGAAGATGCTCGACAAGAATACGGTAAGTATTCAGACGAACTGCGGTATCGTCAATTAAATAGATAGACTTGCCAATGATTGATGGGGAAACGAAAAATTTCTTTTCAATATGACGCTTCCTGAGGTAGGGGTCATCTTCTATAAATGTTCTTCTGGCGTAATCGTACCTTTCTTTAACCAAGCCCCGAAAGTATTTAATGCCTCTATTTTTATTTTTAAGCTGGTATCCAAGTGTCTGCCAAAAGGCAAAGGCTCCGGGTCTTGCGGTATCAGGGACTGCCACCACATAATCAATTTTTTCAAAGTCTTTTTTGCTTATTTTTCCAGACTTGATTCTTACTGCTTCTTCCTTTGCAAGTTCAATGCCCAGATTTTCTCTGTTTTCTCCAATTACGCCGTCCCAGCTTGACGTTTCGTTTGAAAAGTAAAGTTTTTCAAAAACACAGAAACTTTGTTTCTGGGGTTTGGAATAGTCTGCAATTGAGACACCGTCTTTATCAGCAATTAAGAGCTGGCCTGCCAGAAGCTTTTGACTAGTGCGAAGACTGATTCTGTCCAGTGAACAAGTTTCTGAGGCCACAAATATGTGCCCATTATCCTGCGACCAGACAAGCGGGCGAATTCCCCATGGATCGCGAAGAGCCATAAGTTTTTCGTCGTTTGTCACCATAACTAGAGAATAGGCCCCTTTAACATCGGTCAAAGCTGTTGAGATTTTTTGTCTCCACGTGATACCGGGAGCAGTAACAATAAGCCAAGCTAAAATTTCGGAGTCGGAATCAGACTCCATTTCAATTTTGAATTTGCGAAGTTTTTTTTTGTGCCTTTTAACGTCAACGATGCTGCCATTATGCCCCAATGCAAGTTCCCAGCCACCGAATGATGCAAAAAAAGGCTGAGCATCGCAATCGGCGCGGCCTGCTCCCTCAGTAGGATAACGTAAGTGGGCAATAGCAATATGCCCCCGCAGTGAATTATCTTCAACTACATCAAGTGATCTGAATATTTCGTTGAATGGCTGGGCCTTTTTAAAAACCTTGACTAGTTTACCCCGGGCTTTGACTGCAATACCGCCACCGTTTTGACCCCTGTGCTGGAGAGCCTTGCCCATTTCAATAACAATATTGGAAGCATTAACGCTTTTCTCTGTGAAACAACCCGCCAAGCCACAGTGGTCATGAGGTTTTTCGTCGAGGATTAAGGACGATGTATTTGCCACAAGAAAGTGGATTCCAGCTAACAGTATGGGATTTTGAAAAACTTAAGTCAAGGGAGTGAAAGCTTCGATTGCAGGGTAGCTGCGAGGTCGGTAACTTTTACCCTTTCCTGTTTTGTGGTATCGCGGTCGCGGATGGTGACGGTGTCGTCTTCTAGGGTTTGGAAGTCGATGGTTACGCAATATGGAGTACCGATTTCGTCTTGGGCAAAGTAGCGTTTACCAATGTTACCGCGATCATCCCAAGCCACATTAAGTTGTGAGTTGTGAGTTGCGAGTTGCGAGTAGATTTCTTTAGCTTTGTGAACCAAATCCGGTTTATTAGCCAAAAGAGGAAAGACAGCTGCTTTATGAGGAGCAAGATTTGGATGTAGCTTTAAAACAATACGATCTTTTTCCTGGCAGTATGCGTCGATTATAAAGAATAGGGCTGCCCGATCTACTCCTCCGGAAGTTTCTATTATATACGGGAGGAAATGTTCCCCTGTTTCTTGATCAAAATAGGTCATATCGACTCTTGAGTGTTTCTGGTGCTGGGAAAGATCCCAGTTTCCGCGATGATGTATACCCTCAAATTCCTTCCAGCCAAATGGCGAATCATATTCAATATCCCAGGCATCTTGTGCATAGTGGGCGCGTTCACCTTCTTCGTGTTGGCGAAATCTTAAGTTTTTTTCGATCATGCCCAGATTAAGATACCAACGCATTCGTTCTTCTTTCCAATAGTCATACCATTTTACAGATTCTTTGCTTTGGGGCTTGATATAAAACTGCAGCTCCATTTGTTCAAACTCACGTGATCGAAAGGTAAAATTTCCCGGAGTGATTTCGTTTCTAAAGGCTTTACCTATTTGGGCTATACCAAAGGGGATTTGAACACGGGTCGAATCAAGCACATTTTTAAAGTTTACATGTACGCCTTGAGTAATTTCACCGCGAAGATAAACTTTTGTTTTTTGCCCCTCGACTACCCCAACTTTTGCTTCAACCAAAAGATTAAACTGTTGCGGGTCTGTAAAAGTCACCTTCTGGTCTTTGTGAGATTTTTCATGGTCTTTTATTTCTTCAACTTGATCTGCTCTAAATCTTTCATGGCAAACCTTGCATTCTACGAGTGGATCGTTAAATGCTTTAACGTGACCTGATGCTTCCCAAACTTTAGGGTTCATTAGAATTGCGCTATCAATACCAACAACATCGTCTCGCGCGTATACCATTGAATGCCAAAATGCGCGTTTGATATTGTTTTTAAGCTCTACCCCAAGAGGGCCATAATCCCAGGTGCCAGTAAGCCCTCCGTAGATTTCTGAGCCGGGATAAATAAACCCCCGCCTTTTTGCCAAAGAGACTATTTTATCCATTAGTGTTGAAGTTATATTTTTTTCTTCCATACGGTATTAACTGATTTCAAAAGAGGCGAGGCTCGTCTGCTGTAGGCGGCCCGCCTTTTGGCAAGTGAAACAACTTTCTCAAGAGTAATCATTTTGTGGAAACTACGTATGTGGAATACGATTTTACCTTTGATGTAAGAGTTTGGCTTGCGGAATCATAGGAAGCCTTAATCGTTTCATCCCAGCGGGAATCTTGGTGTAAATATGTACGAAGTACGAGATTTTTGTCCGGGGAGTCAAGTTTTATTTTAATATCTAACGCTTTTGCCGGATTAGGCGCAATTGAGAATGCACCAAATACAGGCAAAATAACACTCGCAAGATCTAGGGACTCATTATTTGGCGGAATACCTACTGTGTCTGCCAAAATTATCCAGTATTGCTTGCTAAGTGCAGGCAAAGATAGTTCCAATTTATCATCCCGGGACTTAATTTTTGATGCTCTGGGGCCAATCTGAAACATATCCCAATTAGTTTCAGATTGATACTCTATATCCCCTTTGAAGAGGTGGAGAGTGAGTTTACCGCCCTCGATGTTTCGATCCGGACTTCTAACTCCTTTCGAGCCAGTTCCCAATAGAATCGACTTTTTGTATTTTTCATCTTTCGGGTTAATATCCGAGCCAGTTGCGCCCCTTTCAATTTTTTCACCGGCACTTTGTGGGTTGTCTGCCTGATATGTAAGCTCGTATTCTATCTTGTCAAAGTCACTCATTTTTTCTATTGAAATTATAATTTCGGCACCATCGGAAGTAGGGACTAGGGTAATATACGGTCTTTTGCCTACTTCGACATCCGAAACGTTTTTAACAATGTTTGCACTTTCCTGCGTTTTAATTTTGCCCTCCGACTGTTGGCGTATAAAGAGGAAATATATTGCCAAAACCATAAAAATAAAGGCTATGCCTGCTGCTATGTATTTAGTTTTCTTTGTGCTATCCATATATGAACCTTGCGGTCTTAAGTTTCCTTTGAGCAAGGTTTTCAATCATGCTATCAAGAAACGCTGAAAGTTTCAAATAGTTTTTATCTTCAAGTTTGATTGTGTCCTGAAGTTTGTCAAAACCCTGAGACTCTAAAGTTTCAAAGAATTTTTTAAGATCGGAATTTTTTAGATTATGACTTGAAAAAAATCCGAGGTTTGAGAGAAGTTTGATTTTAAAAACAGATGCCAGAAGTTTGAAGTTTTCATTACTGTTAACTTTTTTTAAAAAATTGGCCAAAAGAGAAAAGACTCGTTCGTTGGCTTGATGTTGCTCCGTTAAATAATCGACAAGCTCAAGAAGATGGTAAATTTGACTGCTTTTTGTGAAAGTTAAATTATCCAAACCGAAGGCTCGTTTAGTTTCCACTTCACATAATAAATCGATGTTTTTGCCGCGCGCTACAAGTAACTTGCACCATGTGCCAAGTTCAATATGGCCTGCTTTTTTTGATCTTGGACGTCTGGCTCCTTTGGCAATGCATGAAATTTTGCCGTGAGTTTTTGTATAAATTGTCAATAGTTTATCGGCTTCTTGAAAATCTTTATGGGAGATTATAATACCTTCAGTTTGAATATACATGACATTTCCCCAAATTACAGATTCTGGGATCCTAAAATCTGACACTAGTTATTAGATTTTTTCTAAGGCTTAACAATAAGTTCTTTGTCACTATCAAGCGGAAACGCTTTAATTTTTTTGCCGAAGGCTTCAATGTCGTAGGAAAAATTCGGCACGCCCGGCTGTTTTTGAATTAAAAGTTTGTAGTTTGGATCAAGTTTAACGGGAGAAGTGTATTCTATCTCAATTTTTGCGATACCTTCCGGACGAAGAGTAAAAAAGCCCTCAAAGAGAGTTTTTCCCAGGTCTTCGCCAGTTGTAAAATTCTGCTCAAGGCCGGATGATTTAATAAGGGTTGATCCTAAGGGAACATAAATTCTAATCCAGTCCCTGTAAATACCTGCCAAACAAAGCCCGCCTTTTCTCTCCAGCGAACAGTTATCGGCGCGCCTTGGATATTTGTATTCTATGGTGATTTTTTTGTTAATTTGACCGTTTTTAGTTTTTGTAATAATCTGCTTTAGGGTTTGTTTGATATAGAGATTCGATTTGGCTCCGCCGAAATTAGTTTCATTCAAATAAAAGTAATCGTCTTCATAGTTGTACACTCTACCGGCAAAGTTGACTTTTTCGACAGCGTTTTGGGCAGCTGCTTCTTTAAAATAAAGAAGGATATGTTTTTGCGAAAAGGACGAAAGAATAGTTGAGATTATGTGCGGCCATTTAGATTGAGGGGCACTCAAGATCATTGTAATCATTTGTTGCATCAGGGGAGAAATAATGGCTTTTCTTTCATTGCCTTTTTCAAAATTAACCGGCTCATCTGCAAATTTTTCCAGCTGATAAATTATTTGGGGACAGGCACATTCATCCACAATATCTGCAGTATACTTTGTACCTTCTACCTCGATTGGCCCCAGAACTTTGATCATGTTAAGGACAAAGTTCGTATCAACTGTAATAATACCTTCAATATCCTGATCAGCAGCAGAAACCTTGTAGAGATTTTCAAATTGCTTCATGGAAATAAGAAAGTCCGGCGAAAGATTCGTATCCCTGATGTTTAAGTTGTAAACGTTAGGAAGATATTTCAGAATTGGGGCGGGGGCAGGAAATTTTTTGGTTAAAGTTTCATCCAATTTATAAATATCTGACGAGCCCGCAGACTCAATTTTACCTTTGTCGATAGTGAGATATGCATAGGCCGTAATAAATCCTCCTGTTGGTCTTATTTCGGCATTGTTTTGGAAGAGAATCAGATATTTCTTTTTGCCGTCCCGACCCATTATTTGAGGTAAAACCTCGATTAGGGGTCTGGCCTGGACGATGAAGGTATCAAGCCGGTCAATGGTTTCTTTGGCTGTTTCGATTTTGGTCCGTGGGCGAGTGGGCAAAAAGTTTGGATATCGCCAGCTCTGAATTTGGTCTATTTGTTTGCGGGCGACAGTTAAGTTAGCGCTTATTTTATCTAGTTGAGGTGTGATTTTGGACAGGGTTTCAATCGCCAGATTAAGTCTTTCGGCGGCGGAACCGCCCAGGAAATTACCCTGTTCTTTAAAGCCCAATACATCCGCATAAGGAGCAATAGCATCGACAATGTTCTCGGCAGCGCCAAGAGAAGCTGTGGCTGCAGAAACACCGCGCTGGATATCTGCTATATACCAACCAAAAAAAGGAATAATTCTAAAAGGTGTAAAAACGCTTAGTGCACTTTTGGCGTTTTTAAAGTCGTTTTGTGCGGCATTAATCGAAGTCTTGGCAGCTGCCAGATCCTGTGATTTAGCAGATGCGGATACTTTGCGCAGGTTGAAGGTTGCTTTTATTAAAAAAAGTCCGGACAAAAGAGCAAAGAAGCTAACAAATATTATCAACAGTAATATATAAAACTTTATTTTCCGTCTTTTTGGGGGATTCATCAGACTTTACTCAATTAAATTGCCCCTGTTCCCACAATCATGGCTATGGGAGTTTTGATGATGAGCCAAATATCGTAAAGGGCTGACCTCCTGTTTACATAACCAGCATCCATTACTACTCTCCTGTCGAAGTTAATATGCGATCTGCCGGAAACCTGCCAAGGCCCTGAAACACCGGGTCTTGCCCTAAGTATAATATTAACGTATTTGGCAGTTTGCTGGTAAACTTTTTGCTGGTGGTCAAGTTCGTCTGGCTGGTATGCACGCGGCCCGACTAGCGACATATCACCCGCAAAAACGTTGACAAGTTGAGGCATTTCATCGATTGAAAACCTGCGCAAAAATTTGCCGACTGGAGTAACCCTGGGATCGCTGGTAAGTTTGAAGCTGTTTTTTTGGTACTCGTTTTTTAATTTGGGGTTAAGCTCTAAATACTTCTGGGCGTGAACTACCTTGCCATTTATCTTATACATAAACATGCTTCTAAATTTAAGCATTTTAAAAAGTCGACCACCTTTACCAACACGGGTAGGAGTGTAAAAAATTGGCCCAGGAGATGTTATCTTGACTACCGCTGCAAAAAAAATAATTATTGGTGAAAAAATGATTAAAGCTACGATGCTGCCTATAATATCAATCGTTCTTTTGGTGAAATCGTAAAACATGAAGGCACAGTTAAAGATGACTATCCTTATTGTTATTTTTCAAGTGCTCTATAACCTTTTTGACATCGTGAGTTCTTTCTTTGGTACAGACAAGAAGCGCATCTTCCGTATCGACAACAATAAGGCCTTCCAGGCCGATGGCAGCTATTATTTTGCCGTCCTTGGTGCTATAGATAAGACTGTCTTTGACGTCAATATCCAAAACGTCCCCCTGCAGAATGTTGGCATTTGGTTTTTCGGCCATCTCATCTTTTAGCTCATTCCAAGTGCCTACATCCCGCCAGCCTAAATCCGCCGAAATAACCAGTTGATCTGCGGATTCTAATTTGGAATTGATTGCAAAATCGATTGAAGTCTTGGGAATTTTGTCATACTCTTTCGCCAGCACATGTGCCTGAGCAGATGTGCCCCAAGCTTTTTGAATTTTTACAAGAGGCTCATAGGACTTGTCAAAATGTTTTTGAAAAAGCGATATCATTTTTTTAGTCGACCATACAGAATAACCAATGTGCCACAGGTATTCCCAGCTTTCTACAAATTTTTTGGCGCTTGAAAATTCAGGTTTTTCGATTTGAGCAACAAATTCGAAAATTGCCAAACCGTCGATGTTTTTGATCATTTTTCCGACTCGCAGATAGCCAAGAGCAACGCTTGGAAATGTCGGCCGGACGCCAATTTCAACCATTTTGCCTGAATCCTGTACAGTTCTGTTAGCAAGATCAATAGCTCTGATAAAATCCTGTTCGTTTTTAACAACATGATCGCTCCAAAGGCCCAAAACATTAGGGTTGTCAAATTTTTTATCAAGTACTACAGCTGCCAAACCGATTGCGGCTGCTGTGTCGCGTATCTGAGGTTCAACTATGATGTTTTCAAGGGGAATTTGCGGGGCAATTTTAGCAATCCAGCCGACATTATCACGGGTTGTGACCGGAAAAATATCGGTGGCTGCGAATTTGGAAGTTAAACGGTTAACCATCATCTCAAATGTTGACTGACCTGAAATTAACGGCTGAAACTGTTTGGGAAGGTTTTTGCGACTCATTGGCCACATACGGGTGCCGGAACCGCCGCAAAAAAGCGCTATTTTAAAATTAATGGATTTGGACATACTGATTGGATTCCCTGTTTAAACTCTTTTACAAAGGTGCTTCTTGAAAAACGTAAGGCATTATTTCTAATTGTAGATACCTTCCATTTTAACTTATTAAACCTTGAGATTGCATCTTTGAGAGACTCTGGTGTTTGTTTTTCAAAAAAAATGCCTGTTTTATCATCTTTAATAATCTCCATCACTCCACCGGCGCTAAAAGCTACAACCGGTACACCACAGCTTTGGGCTTCGACTGTTGCAATTCCAAAATCCTCATTTTGGGTAATAATTAAGCATTTGCTATTTCTGTAATAGTCGCGAAGCACTCTGGGTGAGACTTTACCGATGAACTTAATATTTTTATTATTTCGGGCAAGTGATATTAGTCTTTTGGCATCCGGTCCATCTCCGATAATATATAAGGGGAACTTAAGATCTATTGCGGCGCCAATTGCGATATCGATTTTTTTCCATTTAACAAGCCTTGTAACGATTAGAAAATATTTTTGATTTTTAAGCTGCCAGTTGTGAATTTTGGCAGGAGTATAAAAGTTGGTAGCAGCAAATGGGTAAACAACTTGTGATTTTCGACCGTAAATCTTTTTGATTTTTTCTTGAATATTTTTTGAATTAGCAATGTAGGCATCAGGCCGGGCTGAGGTGACCATGTCCCATTTTTTCAGCCACTTGAAAAAGGGCTTGAGGATAAATCTTACTGCCGGTGGGAGATAATTTGACTGTGTTCTTGGCTCCCATAGAAATCTGGGGATACTGTTAACGTAGCTTATGTGGACTGTTTGAGGTTTGGTAATAATTGCTTTGGCAAAACGGGTAGTTGACGAAATGACTAAATCATAATCATCAAAGTTAAAACTTTCAAAAGCGAGCGGATAAAGTGGCAGAAGAACTTTGAAAAATTTGGTAGCGTACGGAATTTTTTGAATAAAAGATGTTTTTACTCTTTTTGGGTCTAAAGATTTAGGTAATTTCTGCCAATCGATTAGAGATGTGTAAATAGGTGCGTCCGGAAAAATTTGGGTAATTGTTGCAAATAAACTTTCCGCTCCTCCAGCCTGGCAAAAATCGTCGTGCACCAAGCAGATTTTCATATAGCATAATTATATATCAACTGTATCAGTTGCAGGCTTGATTACTTGACAATAATAAATACAATGATACAATTGTATTATATGAGCAATTACGTTACAACTAACATTCGTATTTCTGAAGAAGACTATTTAAGGCTTAAGCAGGAAGCCGCGAAAAGACGTAAAAGTCTTTCTGCAGTAGTCAGAGAACAGTTAAAGGACAAAAGTACAAGTAAGATATCGGCCGAGCAGTTATTGAAGAGAATTGAAAAGCATGCTCGTGAGAATGCCAAATATACGAAAGGTTTTGACAGCGTTAAGGCTATTCGTGAGATGCGATATGAAGGGAAATGATAGTTGTAGATACTTCAGTTGCATACAAATGGACTGACAAAAATGAAGGGCTAAGGGAAAAGGCTTTTGCAATTCTCAAAGCTCATGTCCATGGTAAAGTAAAAATTATCGTTCCTGACTTAATATTTTATGAGCTAGCCAATGCTTGGGCGACAAAAACAGCTCTCAAATTTCCAAAAATTAAGTCCAATTTAAAGGATTTGGAGGATAGCATTCTTCAACTTGCCCCACTTTCTTTCAATGGTCTAGAAAAAGCTATCAAGTTTTCAAAAAAATATCACGTTTCGGTATATGATGCTTCATATGCAGTTCTGGCACAGGAGAATAATTGTGATTTATTCACTGCCGACTCTAAATTTGTTAAAGCTGTAAATCTGCCTTTTGTTAAACATTTGAGTGTTTATTCTTCTCCTTCCAAAGTTAATTGAGAATATTGCACAAGCTACGAAATGCTATGTCTGATTTTTGAAGCTAATTTGAGGCTAAAATATGAATTGCCAAAAAATTGTCGGTTTTGGAATTTAGGTTCAATCCCCTACTTTAATTATCCTGTAGTTTCGTTTTCACAAACGGGTTTAATTATCGGTATTTGTTGATTTCTTCTCTTAGGTTTTCGGTGGCGTTTCTGGCAGCTTCCGCAAAATCTTCACCCTTTGAGGCAAAAATTATGCCCCGTGAGGAATTAACAATCATTCCCCGTCCACGACTGTCCTTACCAGCGGTAACAGTTGTCTCAACTTCTCCACCTTGTGCTCCAATACCTGGGATAAGGATTGGCATGTCGCCAACAATTGCCCTCACTTCACCTAATTCTCTTGAGTAAGTTGCACCTACGACAATGGCACAATTGCCATTATCATTCCAATACTTAGCTACATTTCTTGCGACAACCTGATAAAGTGGGTCTTTTGTATCACCAACTGGAAGGTCTTGGAATTCACCTGCACCTGGATTTGATGTTTTAACCAGAACGATTATGCCCTTATCTTTGCGGGCAAGAAAAGGTGCTAGTGCTTCTTTACCAAGATATGGATTGATTGTAGCTGCGTCGAACTGGTAGAGATAAAAAGCGGCCTGGACATATCCGCGATTAGTATTACCAATATCTGCTCGTTTTATGTCTCCAATTACTGGAATATCGGGATAATTATAATGGATGTAGTCGACAGTTTTTCGCAACGCAAGTTGACCTTCAGAATCATCTTCGTAAAAAGCAATATTGGGTTTGTAGGCACAAACCAACTCATGGGTGGAATCTATAATTTCCTTATTAAATCTAAATTGGCCTTCTCGTCTCCCTAGATTCTTTAAATGTTGGGGAATTAATTCCCAGTCGCTATCTAAACCAACGCAGACAAAATTACCTCGATCCCAAAGTCTTTCTAGTTTGGCGATGAATTCTGATTTTGGATCTTCTTGGGTTTCTGGGGTTTGAGGACTTTCTACCATGTTTCTGACAAATAAAAAGCTGCCGACTTGGGCAGCTTGTGATAATATTATATGAGGTGACTGATTGGAAAGTCAACAATTCCTAGATTGACAAAAAATTTGGCCATGGTATAGTGTCAAAAGTCTTATCTCCTTAGCCCAAACAAAAAACCTTCGAGATTGAAGTCATCGTGTACGAGGGCTACTTTGATTAGTTATTTTGTGTGCTTTTTGACCCATGAGGCAATTTGTTCAACTGTCCAATCTTCGTTGTGTGCCTTTAGGGTAAATTGAATTGCTTCTTTTTTCGTGAACTCGACACGATAGCCGTTATATTCAAGAAAAAGAACAGCACTAAAAAGAGACGTTCTTTTGTTGCCATCTAGAAAAGGGTGATTATTGATAATTGAATGGAACATGGCAGCAGCCTTTTGGTAAATGGTCGGGTAAGCATCCTTGAGGCCAGCCGACATTTGAGGTCTTCCAACTGCGAGTCTTAAGAAGTTTAGATCACGCACTCCGTGCAAACCTCCATATTTAGAAATCATTTCATGATTGATTGCAATAAGTTCGGCTTCGGAGAGATACTTTAGAGTTTTGCTAGTTCTTGCCACACCTGGGAGTATTTTTTAGAAAGTTTTCCAATTAACTTGAGTATCTCAGGATCTATGGCTGTTGGGCTTTTTGAAGCTTTTTGCGGTGCATAAAGCAAAAGACCTTTGCCAGTTTTTTCCCATTCAATAGGCGTGCCGCTTTTTATATCTAACTGGTTGGCAAAAACTTTTGGAACAGTAACTGCAAGAGAATTGCCGTTTACAAATACTTTTTGCATATTTATATTGTACTGACATTGTGCTGACATGTCAAGTAGTAACTGACAAAACTTCTTCGTAAACTTTGAGTGTTTCTTGGGCCATTTTGAGCCAGGAGTATTTTGCGACTTGAGCCTTCTCCTTTTTGAATAGATTATCTCTTAATTTTTTATCTTTTAAAACTTTGTTAATTTTTTGGGCAATGTCGCCTTCATCATTTGGATCAAAATAATGGACGCTATCTGCATAAACTTCCTTGAAGATAGGGATATTTGAACAAATCACAGGGACGCCGCTTGCCATTGCGTTAAGACCAGGGATACCGAAGCCCTCCGAAAGAGACGGGCAGACGTAGGCACTAGCTTTTTCAAAAAGTTTTTTGAGTTCTGGCGCCGGAAGGTAGTCTTTGAGTTCGACATTTTTTTCTAAATTCCTGGATTCGATCGCTGTAGTTAATCTTCTAGCAAAGACGTCGCGAGGACATATTAGAATCAACTTTGTATTTTGTATTAAGTATTTTGTATCAAGTATTTTCATAGCATCTAGTAATTTGTTTAGATTTTTGTGGGGGTAAGCGTTGCCGACATAGAGAATGTATCGTTGATTGTTCATCGTTGATCGTTCATCGGTTAAATACTCTTTTTCGGAAGCTTCGTAAGTTACGGTTATTTTTGAGGGGACTACTTTGAAATTTTTGACAATATCGTTTTTAACAAATTTCGATGGAGTTATTATTTTAGCGGAGCCTTTAATGGCATGGTTTAAAACTTTTGCAAATGCAGCTCTTTTCAATTTGTAAATTAGAGGATTGTTAGTGCTAGTCGTATTCTGGTTAAAATGTTTGTGGATTAGATCATGGATAGTTACAATAAATTTGCCTTTGTATAAAATCGGCATGTTAAAATGGGGAACGTGCAACAAATCCAGGTTTTGAGATGTAAAAATCGCAGGCATTTTTATTTGCTCAGCCAAAGAATACCAAGCAATATTGGCAAGGACCTTGGAGAAATTATTGTTTGTAATTTTTAAATATTGCCAATTACTTGCTCTAAGAAAAATTGAATACTGGTTTTTATAATCTATTTTTTGGAGATTTTCGATTAAATTTTGGGTGTACGTGCCAAGGCCGGTTCCTTCTGGCCCGACGAAGCGGGCATCAATACCGATTTTCATCAGAAGTTTAATATAGTTTTATTTTTAGCCAAGCGGATGATTTCAACCAGATAAGTGGTGGTAATAATAAACCAAGTTACAATCCATGGATATCTCTGCATATAGTGCTTCTTGTAAAAAAGACGCATTGCGCGCGTCGACTCCCTGATAGCTCTGACTTTGGACTGATTGGTTGCTTTGGTTAAATGCGCAGATGTTGATTTCATTCCAGAAGCTGCACCTTTATAATGGATGATAGTAGTTATGGGAGTATAGACAATTCTGTAACCACTTTGCTTGAAGCGATAGCAAAGATCGAGGTCTTCGCCATAGAAGAAAAAATTTTCGTCAAAAAGACCGATTTTTTCTAGTGCTGAGCGTCTTATAAACATAAAGGCGCCAACACATGAATCTATTTCGTGCTCAAGGTCATCTTTCAGGTAGCCCATATAATACTCATCAAAAAGTTTAGAGCCTGAAAATAAATTGGAGATGCCCGAAAAGTGAGTAAGTGACCGCCATGGCGTAGGAAAATGCCGGCGACAGTCGCGGTCCAACTTACCATTTGCAAGTAAAACTCTGCAAGTGCCAATACCAACTTTCAAATTTTTGTCCATAAAGTTAATCATCGAAACTATTGTGTCTTTTGCAATTTTGGTATCGGGGTTGAGGACCAATATGTACTTGCTGCTTGCCTTCTTTAGTGCCTGGTTATTGGCTTTTGAAAAACCTAAGTTCTTTCGATTGACAATTAATTTAACCCATTGAAAATATTGATTTAGGTGGTCAACTGTGCCATCCTGCGAATTGTTATCAACGACAAAAATTTCCGTATCTGCGGGTTTTTGGGCACTTTTGATGGAATTGAGGCAGTCGGCTAAGAGCTCTTTGGTATTGTAGGATACGATGACTATTGATAACTTCACTTTGGCGAACCTACCTCCTGGTATAATCTGTCAAGTTTTGCGGAAATAATCTGCCAGTTATACGCGTGGCTGACAAGAGAGTAAGCAGATTCTGCTAATTTTCGGCCTATTGCCGGATTTTTTAAAATGTTTACAGTTTTTTGTGCTAAGTCTTTGGGATTATCGGCTATGTAAACCTGATTATTATTTTTGGCATCAATTCCCTCGATCGCAAGACGTGTTCCAATAATGGGGGTTTTTGTAGCCATTGCTTCAAGAATTTTATATTTTGTTCCCCTGCCGTTTCTGATCGGTGCCAGAAGTACACTTGATGATGTGTAGGCACTTCTTATGTCCTTGACTCTGCCGTCAACTTTAATATCCTGCGACTGGTACTTTTTGATATCTGGTGGGGGGTTTCTGCCGACTATCCAAAGCTGACAGTTTCTTAGTTCTTTGTTAATGAGTGGCCATATATCTTCCACCAGGTATTTGGTGGCATCACGATTAGGCAGCCACTTGAAATTACCGATAAAAAGCACTGTCGGCTTTTGCAATTTTTTGCGTTTGGTTTGAGCAAAATAATCTATGTCTACACCGTTTGCGACAACATCGACTGTAAGTTTGGGATTATAGTTTTGAATAAACTTTTGATCTTGGGCAGACATTGCCGCCAGACGCCTGGCTTTTTGCCAATAGTGTCTTTCCCAGAACTTAATTTTGAAAACATCCAGAAATAAAAATGGTTTTAGGAGTAATAAAAGCGGTGTGAGACCCTCAACAAACCTTTGATAAACAAGATATTCAATAACTTGTTCAACCAGAAATACAGGCACATTTGTTTTGGGAATATTCGGCATTACGTAAAAGGTTTCGGCGTGAATAAGATCGTAATTTTCTCTTATTAGTTCTTTTTTAATCTGACTTTTAACAAAGGGGTCAAAATAAATACTGACTAAAAAAGGGTATGGTGTAACTGCCGAAAGAAGAATATTAACCGGTGACCAGGCTTTTCTGCGCTTAAAGACTATGATTTTTTGGCAAAAAGGCTTAAGCTTATCCAGATATTGAGTTTCTTTAGGATCTCTGATAAATGACGCTAAAGTGATTTCGTGCTTTGAGGAAAGATTTTTAAGAAGATTGTAGGTGCGGATCTGGCCTCCCGAAACCAGAGGGTATGGAAAATATGGAGTAATCATTAAAATTTTCATAAGTTATTTGCCAAGACATTCTTTAAACATTTCAATAATGACGTAGTTGTCGGTTCGCTCGATAACTTTGCAGTTTTGCGAGAGGTTTTTAATTCCAGCATCATTCAAATCAACAGAAACTAAATATTTTGTTCCCTGTTCAACGAATTTTTCAAGCGATCTATCTACAATCGGGTAACCATAGCGATTGGTCTGATAAAGAAAGGCGGTGTCGCCGCCATATGGAGCAATAACGGTGGCATCTTTTGGTAAAATCTTATCCGCAGCTTGACCCGCTTCGATGATTTGGGGGTTGTTGATCCAAAAGTATCCCCTAACTTCATAAATACCAAACGCGTAGGTTGTCAGGACCAAAAGAATAGCAACTACCCTTGCCAGATTTTTGTTGATATTGAGGTTTTTGGGATCAAATAGCGTAAAGACGCCCTTGGCCATAAAGATAACAAGAATGGGCACAGCAGGCACTTGATAATAATCATGGCGAACATTGCCAGAAGCAAAAACGACAAAATAGAGGACTGCAGATAACAGCCAGAAGAAATAAAATAGACCCTCTTTTTTCGATGTTTTGGTCAGTAAACCGATTATAAAAAGTGAGAATCCGCCGACCGTTACAATCAATTTTCCAAGTCTTTCGGCTATTAACCATCTAAAAAATGCGCCTTTGAAACGAATGTTGGCATCGTTTAGCAAGAATTGCCAGCTTGGAATTCCTTCGGGAAATCTAGTCATCCAAATTCGCCAAATTAAAAAAGGGGTGAGAGAGACAGCAGCAAAAATCCACAGCGAAGGTTTTTTTAAAAAAGTAGTGCCAAATTTCTGAAGTGCAAGATAGACAAGTGGCAACATAAAAAAAAGCGCAATGGGCCAGGTTAGAATTGCCAAGTTAGCAAAAATAATTGAAAGCACAAGAAAGGCGATTTTCTGGTTGTGCAGCCATTTGATAAAGCAAAGATAAAGTGCTAAAAAAGAAAATACCATTAGCGGGCCCGGTAGGATTGCCGACGAGTAAAAAATATTGTATGGCAAAGTGGCAAAAAAGAAACTGGTGAGAGCAGCCGTTTGCCAACCGGAGAAATAGCGCACCAGAAAATAAAGCAGGATAGTTGAAATAAGAGTTATTACAACTGTAACCAAGCGGGCTGAAGTGGTACTAACACCAGTTACAAGCCAAACCGCGTAAATAATTGAGTTGTAAATCGGGAACTCAACAAAACGGTAGCCATTGGGATTATCCAAACCATTAGTTTGCGAGGACATATCATCGTATTTTGGAATAAACGGGTTGTAACCCTCTTTTATGAAGTTTCTGGCGACTGCTGCCGTATCGGCCTGCCGCCAGGAATGCCAGTCAGCAATTGGTCTGTTAACATTGTAAAGTCTTAGGGCTAATGCCAGAAGGATGATGAGGGTTATCAGAAAGATTTCTATTTTCTTCACGTTGTCTTTGGTTTGGGACTAGATGCCAGCTTAATAGTCGCAACAAGAATTGCTGCCATGATCCAGAAAACGTAAGCGACCTTTGAGGCTTCGAAAACATCTATGTAGATGGCGTTTATTAAAAGGCCGAGTGTAGCGGCCGCAATTGAAGCAACTATGGTTGCAAAAAAAATGTCGTGGATTTTGGAAATGTTGGCGATAGCTAAATAGATTAAAAAGGCAAGTGTACCGTAAAACGTCAGGAATCCCAAAAGACCCGTTTCCCCTAGCGCGCGCAGGAAATCATTGTCTGTTGATTCCGCCTCCGTGAAATCCTCAACATTAGCTTTGGTTAGCGTAGAGAAACCTGAGCCTAGAAGCGGGTTTTTCGAGAATCCCTCAATTGCCTTAGGCCAAGTATAGTCTAGACGAATACTGGTCGAAAGATCATATTGGAGAGCTGCCTGAGAATACACCCTGGGTATTGCAACCGCTGTTGTCCCTTCGTTTACATAGTATGGTTGCTCATTATAGACGTCAGATGGTTTTTGGGATGGTTTTTGGGATGTGGGCGGAGTGTCAGATTTTGGCGATACTACTTCGAGATAGGCGATACCTTCGCCTTTTGGCATTTCTTTTTTAAGAGGCGTGGTGGCAAAAGTTTTGAGATTATTTAATTTGATAATGTGCTCAAAACGATCTGAAAGTTCTCCAAATGAAAGCATAATAAAAATTGAAATCGTGATTACAACAAACCATCGTGAGAATGCCCAAAGCCAGTTTTTTTTGAATGCCAAAATTGCGAAAACGGCTGTTATTGAAAAAATGTAGGCAATAAATGAAGTTCTGGAAACCGTTAATATCATCAGCCAAAAACCTGCAAGGCTTACCAAAGTAAATAGTATTTTATGCCAGATTTTTTTAACAACCATAGAAAGTGGAATAAAGAGGGTTAGAACCATCATTAGATATGCTGCCAAATCGTAATGCCCGCCGAAGGTGGAAAGTACCCGGGCGTGCGCTGAAAGATAAAGCTTAATTCCTTTGGAAAATTCTCTATTCATGGTGGAGTAAGCCGGCCAATACAAATATTTCTGGCCGAATCCGTAAATGGAAACCAAAAGCAGGACAATTGCTGCTAGGTAAACATATTTTTTTATTTGAGCTAACGATTTAATCGATGAGAAAAAGACAAAAAAGACCGAAAAATATTCAATGCGTCTGGCGAAGTGAAAAAATAATTTGTTTACATGGACTGTTTCTTGCGGGACGGTTTTGGTTATAAAAATTGCCGAAAGAGATGAAATAAGACCTACAAAAAGGTAAGCAGCCATGGGTATCAAAATAGGATTACCTTTGAGAGTTACCTTGCCACGAATAAGCCAGGCGCACCAAATTAGAAAAGCAAAAGCTACCAGCAAATCGTCGAGACGTAACCTGACGATATATCCGGGTAAAACGTCTGCAAGGGGAATTTTAGGGTAAAGCGGGATAAATACAAGAAGTGCAAGCGCGAGATATTCTAAAATATGATCATCAAACCAAGTCAAACTTGGCCTGAGCCAAGTGAGACTTGGTTTAGACCACTTTAAGAGCCTGCTCATAGGCGTTTGTTAACTCCTTTCTGCCTAAAATTGTGAAAATTGCAATTCTGGCTAATGCTCCTATTTTAAGTAAGAGGCGCACAATTTGCAAAAGAGCAGCGCCTTTATACTTTTTGTAAAAGTAGAGAATGCCTTTGTATTCCCCAACAATGGCGTTTTCGGAGATTTTGTTTGAAGAACCACGGCCAATGTGCACAATTTTTGTCGCGCAAGAAAAGTAAACATCGTATCCCGCTTGTTTGATGCGATAGCACCAGTCGACTTCCTCACCATACATGAAAATTTTTTCATCTAGTCTTCCTATCTTATCAATAACGTTTCTTGGCACTAAGATTGCAGCAGCAGTTACCCAATCGACCTGCCTATCGTTATGGTAAAATCTGTCATGATCAATATGGTAGGGTTTGAGGATAGTTCCGCCGGGCAGATCATCAATAAATGTCATCCAGAAAAACACCTGAGGTAAATTCGGGAAAAAACCGGTAGACTGCTGAATAGTTTTATCCTCGTTTAAAAGTAATGGACCAAGAGCCCCAATATTTGATAAACCGTCTGCTTTGTTAACGAGTTTGGCAAGTGAGTTTTCTATTAAATATGTATCTGAATTTAAAAGCAAAATGTACTTCCCTTCAGCGATTTTGATTCCCTGATTATTGGCTTTGGTAAAACCGAGATTATCTCTATTGGGTATTAATTTTACTTGAGGATATTTCTTCTTCACCATAGCTTGGCTACTATCCCTGGACCCATTGTCAACAACTATTACCTCAAAGGTGATGTTTTTCGTAAACTTAAAAACGGATCGGAGACAACCTTCGAGAAGTTTATTTGTATTCCAGTTAACAATGATTACTGAAAGATCCATTTTATTTTTTCGTCAAAGATAAATTTGTACCAAGGAAAACGCCAGTTAATATTAAAACACTAGCTAAAATTATTTCTACCGATAATCTTTCTCCAAAAAAAATAATCCCATACACCAATGCTGACAGCGTAACAGGGTAAATTAAAGTTGAAGAGATAAAAGCTGAAGTTTTTTTTATTAACCATTGATTAAGTAAAAAGAAGCCGACAGAAGAGAGAACAGAAGCAGCAAAAATTGAAAGAATTAAGTTTGGTTCAAATTTTATTAGTAAAAAGCCTACTTGTTGAGATGCGGGAATTAACAAGATACCTGATACCGTGGCGGCTAAGAAAAAATCTATAAAAATAATGCTTAGAGGACTAAACTTATCACTTACTTTTCTTGTGACCACAATGTACAACGCCCATGAGATGAGGCCTCCTATAACTAGCAAGTTGCCCAATGGTGTACCTAGTGAGAATGTTTGCTGAGACTTTACTGATCCAAGGAATAAAACCAACATCCCCGCTAGGGTGAGTATAAGTCCCGCTATTTGTATTTTTTTTAATTTTTCCTTTAAAAGGAAGTACCCTAGTCCTGCTACTATTAGCGAAGTAGGGACATAGATAAGTTGAGCGGTGAATACATTAGTTTTTTGAATACCGTAAGCAAAGAATATCCAATTTAGAGAAAATAACAATCCCGCAATTATTAATGCTCTTGGGGCTTTAATGATTGAGATTAGTTCTTGTTTATTTGCAAAGGGCAGTACGACAATAAATGAAACAACGGCCCTAAAGAAAACAAAGGAAATTGGATTGATTTGACTACCCCCGAACTTAATTAATGCAGAACCTGCACCACCTAAAACTAGTGCGAATAAAAAGATTGCAAAGATCATTGAAAAAGGCGGACGCGGCCGAGTTTGTAATGCGGGTTTTTGTTTTTGCGCTCGCCAATTACTTTTGCCGGAACTCCACCGACAATCTCAAAAGGTTTGATGTCAGTTGTAATCACTGCACCTGCGGCAATCACTGCACCTTTGCCAATTTTAAGACCCGGCAAAATGATTGCTCGTGGGCCAATAAAGACATAGTCAGCTATTTCGACAGGTTCTTCGATCGGATCAAAGCCTTCGGAGGCGACATCGTGCTCGGAATTGTAGATTAAAACATGTGAGGCAATATCGACATGATTGCCGATTTTAAGTTTTGCCCGTCCGTCTAGAAATACATGATCCCCGATTACTGTTCCCTCACCTATTTCTACTCCCGCCGGATTAAAGAACCTCGCCCACATATGGATGTAGGATCTTTTGCCTATCTTCATGCCGGAGATTCTGTAAAAAAACTTGCGGACTGAATGGAAAGGCACATTGATGCCAATTTCATAAAGACAAAGCAACCAAAAATCAAGCCAGATATTTTTTAGGCGATTGAGGATTTTCTGCGAAACTTCTTGTGTTGACAATTCCCTACCCATCCTATCTTTCATATTTTTCCGATTAGTCTTCTTACTCTTTTTCCTAATTTTACTACTCTTTCATCTCTTAGGACATAGACAGCGGGATCCCACACAAATGGTGGCAAGAACTCAGAAGCAAAACTAATTTTTCTCATTTCGTCTAAATGCTCCTTTGTAAGAATTCTATCAATGATTTTAACGATTCCAGGTCTTTTGTGCCGCTCAATAATTTTGAGTTCAGCCCTCTCAAGGTGCACATCAAGATCTTTGTCCTGTAAAAAGCGCCTTACTGCTCTTCGTCTTAATTGGTATGAAGTTGAATATACTCTAACATCGTTAGGTAGCCGTCTTTTTTTTAACAAGGCTTTTGTTTTCTTTAAATCAGTTGAAGTATTAACACCGCCATTTACAATTTGAACACGTCTTGGATTAAGATTGTGCACTTTGGTAAGCCGCTTCAAATATCGGGCATAAATATGGGCAAGAGGTACGTATACACTTTCATCGCTGGAATTATCCTCCACTCTTGATCCGCCTGCTAGTAAAATTCTGTCTATTCTGCCATTTAGTAGATCATGCAAAGCTGCAAGTACGCGCATTTTGCCTTCAGGGTCTGGCTCAATTCTCTTACCCATCATCACTGTGCCACTTTGATCTGTTACTTTCTTCTCTTCAAGCCAAAATGGAGACTTTTTTACTTGAGCACCAGCTGTGAGAACGACACCATATGTTAAACGGCTTTGTTGATCCTTCCACGAAAAAGATCCGTGTTCAAGCTCAGCTGACATCTGTGAATTGTACTATGGGATTGAATTTGATGCAAGTCTTGTAAGTTTGCCTAAAGTTTGCTTGGCGCAGGTTTGCCAGGAAAAGCGCTTGATGTTTTTGAAGCCTTTTTGGATTAAATCGTCTCTTAGCTTTTCGTCTGTCAAGACTTTTTTAATTCCATTAGCAATTGATTTTACCGATTGGGGATCAACTAAGATGCCACTATCCCCTATTATTTCCGGCAGTGACGAAACATTTGATGCCACAACCGGCACACCGCAGGCCTGCGCCTCGATGACCGGAATGCCGAAACCTTCCCAAAGAGAGGGCAAAACGTAAACTTTAGCGCCGGCAATTAACACAGACAGATCATCGCCTGCGACGTAATCGGTAAAGACAATCTTATCTTCAAGCTTGAGCTGTTTTACTTTGGCAAAGATTGAATCGTACAGCCAACCCTTCTTACCGACAACTACAAGTTGTGTATTTTGTATTTTGTATTTTGTATTTTGTATTAATAAAGAAAAAGCTTCCAGGAGGCGCTGGATATTTTTGCGGGGCTGTAGGGTGCCGACAAAAATAATATATTCACCTTTTATTTTAAATCTATTATTGATCTTTTGAACTTGCGATTTTGCTTGTGGTTTAAATCTTTTTTCATCGTATCCTGGATAAGTCACGGTTATTTTAAACCGGTCGATTTTGTAGTTTTTAATAATATCTTCTTTTGATGAGTTGGAGATTGTAAAAATATGTTTTGATTTTAAAATCGAATATTTTGACCAATTGGTAAGCTGATAAAGATCATTTTTATTAAACATTTGGGGATAATGTAAATAGGAAAGATCGAAGATTGTAATTGAGTAGGGGATTTTTGAAAAACGCGGGCCGTAATGACCAAGAGTAAAGAATAAATCTATCTTTGGTCCGAATTTTAGTTTTACCGGAAGTGCAAACCGGGTCCAAAGTTTTTTTGGCCCAAAAACTTGATATTTAAAATTTGCGTTTTCTTCAGGTAAATCTGCGAGAGGCTTTTCTTTTAAAAAAACTGCGAATTCATGGTCTTTAATTTTTGAAAATTGCCAAAGGATATTAAGGGCATAGACGCCCGAGCCTACACGATTTTTAACATTTGCTTCGTTTCCATCGAGACCAATGATCATTGTGAAATTTGTTTAATCTGAATGTAGGCATCCGGCTTAGGTTCTTCATTATCATCCTTTTGTTTGGGGGTGTGACTTGTCTTTGGCACCAATTCCCGATAAATTTGCAGTGTTTGTTTGGCAACCCTAGCCCATGAATATTGCCGGGCTCGATTTAAGGAGGCGTTAACCATCTTTTGATAATCTTCGAGTTTCAGATTCAAGACCATTTCTATTGCTTTGACTATTTGATCTTCACTTCTCGGGTCAACCAGAATCGCAGCGTCTTTGGCGATTTCGACCATTGAAGAGTTGTTTGATGTTATAGTCGGGCAACCTGCCGCCATGGCTTCTAAAATCGGGAGTCCGAATCCTTCGTAAAGGGAGGGGTAGGCAAAAACGCGACAACCTGAGTAAAGCGATGTTAAATCATCCCGGGGAACGTATCCGGTATAAATCACGTTTTCATCATTATCGGTTTTTATGGTAGGACCCCAACCGTATTTGCCTACAAGAACTAAGCTGACCTCTGGATTTTTCTGGTTGATTTTTTGAAATGCGTCGATTAACTTTTGAATGTTTTTGCGTGGTTCCTGAGTCGAAACTGAAAGAATGTAAGGCTTTTTAATTTTGTATTTAGCAAGAACCTCACTAACTCTATTTTCATCCTGCGGTTTAAACTCTGTAGATGCTGCAAGGTAGACCACTTTTACTTTTTCCTGCGGGATTTGTAGAAATTTAACCAGATCTTCTTTCGTGGCCCCTGAATCTGCAATTATCAAATCTGTTCCTTTTTTGACCAGATCAAGCTTTCTTTTTTGATTGGCAACTATTTTGGGATGTACTGAAGCTGAAAAGAGATATACCGCCATATCGTGGACTGTTGTTATCTTTTTTGTTTTTTCCCTTACTGGCGGCTCCAGCCAATCGGATGTATGCAGGAGATCAATTTGCCCAATTATTATTTCGATGGGCAAGATGTGTAACTTATTCCACAGAATTTGGAAGACAAAAAGTGGCAGGGGAATTAACTTAAAGGAAACATTAGAAAATTCTTGGAGTTGTTTTTTTAGATTTAAAAGTCTTGGATAAAGCCTAAAAGATGTGCCAAAGAGTATGTATTGATTTTTGGAATCAATTTTTAGAAGAGATTTTACCAGTTCTTCTGTGTAGTGTGAAACACCTGTTCCATAGACGGTTTGAGAAATATCAATTGCTACCCTCATAATTAAAGGGCAAAAGTGATCTACGATTGCCGCTCGAATTCTATCACAAAAACGCGCCTATAACATTTGCCAAAGTTGCAGTATCTTAGTATGGGAACCAGCAGCAGAAAACCCTTAAGATAAAGGTAGTAAAGAAGCTTACTGCGGGTGATCCAAGTCCTCATCAAAATATTGCGTACACCCAAATTAAGTATCTGATGTGATTGGATTTTAGCTTTTTTACCAAGTTTTCTTGCAGATTTATCAATTGCAACCAAAACTTGCTCTTTTCTTGGTAAACCGAAGTTGACGTGCTCATCCAAAAATTGGTTAGTCTTTGAGAAAACTTTGCTGTAAAGCTGCTGAAGTTGGCGGTCTTGTTTTTCGGAATCTTCGCCTTCCGGAACTACAATTATTGCCATCTTATATGTTACTCTTAGCATTTCAAAAATGGCTTTCTCGCGCCTTTCTTGGCTTAAGTGCTCCAGAACATCAACTGATACTGAAGTATCAAACTCGTTTTTTTTGAAAGGAAGATCGTCTGCATGGGCTTTTACTTTTTCGAGTAGATTCGTCTTTGGGCCGGAAAAATCGACATCGACACCAACGATTGGTTTTTTTAGAAATGGAATAATTCCTAAGGACCCCGAGCCGATTTCCAAAATTTTGGAATCTTGGAGCTTGGCACGTTTTATTTCTGAAACTACCGGCATATACCTAAGAGCGGTTTCCGGGTGTTGTTTCCAAAAATATTTATTGAAAAATTTCCTGAGGTAAATTTCACCTGGTAAACTCATAAACGAATCCTACTCCTTCGAAATTTTTGGTTTGGATATTTTTGAAATTATTTCTTGTTAGCTCCTGAAAAAGTAAGCCCTGAGGATCAGTAATACCGGAAAGGTACTGAAAAAGAAAAACATGGCTTACGTCTTGAGTAAGCACTTGGACATTTTGTTTTACATCATTCTCTTTGGCACTGAAGCTATTTAACCCACCTGCCGCCTTAATACCTGATCTATTGTAGTAATCAAACGGAGCAAAAGTATTTGCCGATTCGAAAATTACAATAGAATCGTTATCTGATTCCTGACGGATATAAGCGGTTGCAGCCCTCCAGTTTTCTCTTTGAAACTTTGGATTAATAAAATAGATTGATGAGGAAGCTAAGTTAATTATTAAAGCAATAATCAATAAAAATCTGCTTAACTTATGATAATTTATAGTATTAATTGCAGAAGCCCAAATAAGATAGAGAGCCGGTAAAACAAAAATGAACCTGAAGTAGGCAAAAACAGGTACAAAAAAGGCGACGACAAATGCTCCCACTACAGGTATAAATAACCAGAGCCATAAGAAAAATCTGGTAACAGAAATTCTAAATAAAGACAACGTGAATAATAACAAAACATAGAGTCCAACCGGCGTAAATAATAAGACATAAGTTAGATTATTATCGTTTGATATTCTGCCGATAGTAAATTTAACGGGGGCTAGTAGTAAGTTCTTAAATTGTGCACTCCCGACTACATTGGCCCAGCCTGGAGAAGCTGCAGCCGCGGATAGCCCGGTATTGAGTTGTTTGGGTAAAAATAAAAACCATGGGGAGACAAGGATAATTATGAGAATAAAAGCAGGAATGAATGAATGAATCGGAGTTTTCCTAACTTTTTTTCTGAACAGAGCTAAAAAGATTATATACACTGGTATCATAAAATATGGAAGATAATCTACATACATCATTAAAGCTGTGGAGATGATAAAACCAAACCAATAAGCAATGCGGTCCTTTTCGATGATTGAAATAAAGAAATATACAGAGAGAGCTGTAAAAAAGGTTGCGAGGCTATACATACGTGCTTCCTGCGAATAGTAGATGTGCAAAGGTGAAGTTGCAAGGAGAGTTGCTGCAATTAGTGCGGTTTTTCGCTCATAAAGTTTTCTGCCGATTAAAAATATCAGATATACTGTAGCAACACCAAAGATCACTGATGGGATTCTGACTGCAATTTCGGAAGATCCAAAGAATAGCATCCAAGATTTCAAAACAATGTGAAAAAATGGCGGGTGAAAATCACCGATAGCGTAATCTGTTACTAATCTTTTGAAATTCAGGGCTTGGGCGACATTGACATTGATTGCCTCATCGAGCCAAAGGCTTTGATTTAATTTAATCAATCTTAAAACTAAAGCTATTAATAAAACAGCGACTATCATTTGACTTTGGATTCTTTAAAAAAAGATTTGCAGACGGAAATAAAAATTGCACTGTCATAGACAAGTTTAAAAATTATAAACTTAACTTTAAAATTTACAATTGATTTGTAGATTCCAATAACTAGTGAGGTAGGCAGACTGTAAAAAAATAAAGATCTAATTTTTCTTATTAAATTTCCAGCAATAAATTCATTTTTGCCTATCCATCTGGCTTGTTTAAAAACTTCTTCTAAGTTATCGGGGTTTGAATGATAATAAATCGCACCTTTTGCTAAAGTTGATTTTACACCAAGTTTTCGTGATAGGGACCAATCATCGGTGTATTCACCAGTTGCATCAAAACCGCTAACTTTTTCAAATTCCCTCTTTAAAATTGCTCGAAAGACCGGCGCGGTTTCTGGATAATCTGGCGGAATAAGCCTATCAATTGGCCAGTTTCTGTTGATATTCCAGCAAGCTGACCAGATATTTTGCAGATTGGCGTTCATTTCATTTTTTGAAAAGGTGCCAATCGCTCTTCCACTTATAATTGGCTGAATTAAATCTTTAACAAACTTTTTATCAAAGGTCATGTCGGCATCGGCAAATATCAAAATTCCACCTTCGGCTTGCTTTGCTCCCAGATTCCTCGCCGGACCGGGACCTTTATGGTTTTGGTGAATTAATTTTAGGTTTTTCGCACCGTCTTGGCCCAGTAAATCTTTAATTATTTTTTCTGTATTATCTGTTGAGCCGTCGTCAACAACGATCACTTCAACAGGTTTATATGTCTGATTTTTTATATACTTTAAGCAGTTGGCTATAGTTTTTTCCTCGTTGAATGTTGGAATAATTATGGAGACTAATGTTTGCATACTAAATTAATTTTTTCTTAAGATGAAATACATTATATGAGTTAGAACGTTCACTATAATAGATCCGTGACAAATAACTCTCTAGATTAGGGTCAACATCTCTTTCATGGATCAAAACCAAATAGTCAAACGCGAGATACTCGGATTCTTTGTTTAAAAAATCATCTAGAGTAATATTTTGATACTGGACCCTGCGGTCGCTGTAATAGGTTACGAACACTTCGAAAAATTCTTTAAACTGAATTGAGTTTATTAAAATCGTATTTTCTGGCAGAGTTTTTTGGTTGATAAGCATCCCTAATTCATATCCTGGTTTATTAAATGAGGTTTTTAGTAGAGTCGTTAGATATTCTATTCTCTCCGTCGCGACAAAAAACAAAATAGCCACAACAACAAGAATCTGCAGGAAATTTAAATAGTATTTGTTACTTTTACTTTGTTTTACTAAATCTCTTAAAAAACCTGTGAGCTTTTCAATAATACGGGCTGAAGTTAAAGCGATAAAGGGTAAATAGTAGTAAAGCTTGTAATCGTGAATAAAAGCTAGTTGTTTGAACGCGAATATAAATAGCGATGGATAAATTAGTAGTATTAACAGACTTATTTCTTTTTTAGTTGTCGCTTTTATTTTCAATAAGAATGTGACTATCCAAATCAGAGAGAGGAAAATTAAAATTCTAGTGTAATAAATTACTGCGTATCTGGCTTCTGTGATTAGAAAATGATCAAGACTGAATTTAGGCAAGGCCACCTGAAGACTATCTTTGCCGATTCTAAAAAATCCCTGTTGAATAAATTGGGTGATACTATCTACACCTTTAATTGTTCCAACAAAAAATAAGTGAGAAGCGAGAACTAGACAAGCAATTAATAAAGGGATCAGTGACTTGTTAATTTTTTCTTTTTTAATAACTATAGAGAATATAACCAGAGGGAAAACTATAAAAAAAGTCGGCCAACTTTCTAAAAGACTTAATAGCAAGAAAAATAAAAAAGCGAAATATGCTTTTTTGTTACCGTTGAGACTCAATAGATAGAAATAGAAGGATGCAGTAATTAGTGAAGCAGCTATGGGTTCATGGTCTGGCAGTTTTCCAAAGTAGATATACATTGGAGTAACAATAGCTAGTGCTGCCGCCAACACCCCTGTTGTTTTCCCGTAAATTTTCTCCCCAATTTTGTAAATAAAAAAAATCATAATTAGAGAAAACACCATAGGTACAAGCCGTAGGCTTATTTCATTTAAGCCAAAAATATATGCCGAAATGGAAAATAATACAGGTAAAACTGGCGAGTAGTGACTATAAAATACCTGCCTAAAAGTTACCTCATTGCTGGTCTGCCCCTCGTTATTAAGGTTTAGAACTTTAAGATAATCTCGCGCCTGACTCCCCCAAAATGCACCGTTCCAGTCATGATGACCAATGAATGTTTTATCAATATTTATAGAAAGTAAAACTGTCGCCAGAATTAAGATTAATATAATACAAAAACTATCTTTTATAGTTTTCGTAATAAAATTTGTCGAACCCATTATCTTGTCAATTCCCTTATTAACTTTAAGTACGATCCGGCTATTTTGTTCCAGCTAAATTTCAGGGCCTGGTCGTAGGGAATATTGTGATAGTTGGTTTTGGCAGCTATTTGAAGATCTTTTGCATACAGATCAATATTTTGTGGTTCGGTTAAGATGCCGGCGTTGCCAATAATTTCGGCACGCGAATGGTCGTTTGTGGTAACGATAGGCAAATTACTGGCCATCGCTTCAAGGTAAGATATACCGAAGGCTTCTGTTTCGGAAGCCAAAGTAAATATACTCCCCGTTCTGTAATAGGAAGGCATATTCTTGTAAGGTGGATTAAGCCGTAAATATCTTTTGCCGAGCAGTCTTTTTCCAAGAGAATCCAAAAAGCCTTTGAGTTCTCCGTCTCCTAAAAGAAGAAGGCTCATCCCTGATTTTGATACAGCGCGGATTGTTAGATCTATTCTTTTATACGGTACCAGTGCGGAGGCGCAGACAACTATTGGCTTTGTGAGCTCAATTGCTGCCGGTCGGACTTTTGGATTAAAAGATGCAAGGTCAACTCCATTTGGAATAACTTTGATATTAACTTCTGGAACTATGCGCTTGGCCCATGATGCTTGTGCATTGGTTAATGCTACAAAAGTATCCGGCCTAAAAAAAAGATTGATTGTATCATCCAAACCGATACCAGCGTGGCCGGAAATTAACATTTTGGTGCCAATCAGTTTGCTAAGAATACGACAAACAAGCGTTTGCCAACCTCCATTTAAGGGAATCACTACATCGTATTTGGACGTAATTAACTTAGGGATCGATTTAGCCGTAAAGATTAGTATTTTTAAACTTTGTAAATCTAGACAGAGTTTACCCAATATGCCTTTTGTAGATCTGGGCATTTTGGCCATGGCACTAATTTGATATGTCCTAATTTTGGGTAATCTAATAGTTCTGCCAGCCTGAAAGATTGTAATTTGATGTTTGGCATTGAGACGTTTTGCGATTTCATAAACGAACGTTTCAACTCCCCTTTCTACTACACCTGAATAGAAACTTAGGAAAGCAATTTTAGACATACTGGTAAAGTTTCTGTGGTCCTTGTCCTACGGACTGCGGGCCTAAAAACTCAAGAATGCGATTTTGGACATTTATGGTAATCGTTTTTGACTAAACCCACGTTTTACATTTTAAAAAATTATACTTTAACCTGCTCTGTAAAGTAAGCCAGAGTAATAAAAAACTTTGAAAATATGACTGTAAATGTATAATAGCCTAAATGCATTTGCGTTCCCTCAGATTTCTATACTTTTTATTTTTTCTCTCGGGAACCGCAGGGCTAATATACGAAATAGTCTGGTCAAGATTATTAGTTTTAATTTTCGGCAGTACGACTAACTCTATTGTCGCTGTCATTTCCGCCTTTTTAGGAGGTTTGGCTTTAGGTAGTCTTCTTTTTGGAAAAATCGCCGACAAAATACCTCTCAAAAATTTAATAAAAACTTATTCTAACTTGGAAATTGCAGTTGGAATAACGGCAGGTATTACATTAATCTTGATCCCATTGATTAAACCTATCTACTCACTTATCTCCGATGGCTCGGATGTGAACTTTATTTTATTAATCGCTAAATTTTTTCTTTCGATCCTTATCCTAGTGATTCCAACCACCTTTATGGGAGCAACTTTACCAATTTTGGCACGCTTTGTCAGACTTCATAAAAAATCACTTGAAGCTGGAATAAGTTATCTATACGCTATTAACACACTGGGGGCAGTTTTTGGCGCTTTGATTTCGGCTTTCATTCTTATTGAGTTGATTGGTCTAACCGATACAATTTTTGTGGCCGTGACACTTAATATTGTTATAGGTATCTTGGCTCGTCTAATTAGAGTAAGTAACGTATCGAATAATGCCAGTAATCATAAAGAAGTTGGTTTTTCGCATATACTTTCTCCCAAAAACCTTTTTTTAATCATCACCTTTGGCCTATCGGGACTAGTAGCTATAGCCTATGAGGTTCTTTGGACTAGAATTTTGACGCCGACTGTCGGTACATTCGTCTATGCTTTCGCAGTCATTCTTGCATTGTATCTTTTGGGTATTGCCTTAGGTAGTTTGGTTTATGAAAAACTTACAAATATTATTAGAACAAAAAGTCTATTTTTCGCAATATGTCAATTTGCAATAGGTTTTTTCGCACTTGCATCTGTATATTTAACTAGTAATCAGGTGTCTCTCCCCAGAAATTTGTTGATCCCGTTAGTTATTTTGCCTGCCACGATCTTTATGGGATTAACTTTCCCGGCAATAGTTTCCCTTATGGATAAACGAAGTCACTCTGGGAAAATTGTGGGTCTTGCCTATTTTGGCAACACCATTGGTTCAATTACCGGTGCTTTTCTTGCCAGTATTTTCTTGTTACCATTAGTTGGTAGCACTCAGGGCATTCTCCTTTTGACTACAATTAATTTTATCCTAGCAATTTCTTTCATAATCTACGAAAATAAAGCCAATTTTCTCTTAAAAAGCACTTTTGCAGCCTTGACATTAACACTGATCGTTTTTAATTCTTGGCTTTTTTTACTTAAGAGATCTTCGCTTTATGAAAACACTACGCAATGGCGAATCAATTGGGCAAGACAAAAAGGAATCGATTTTGAATTTAGAGAAGATGAGGTTGCCTCCGTGTTTGGTTATCGTGATGAAAAAGTAAAAGACTACAATCTTTTTATCGACGGTGTACCAACAACTGGTAAAATTGGTGAAACAAAACTTATGGCTCACATCCCGATAGTCTTACATTATAATCCGCAAAAAGTTCTTGTTATCGCCTTCGGGATGGGGACAACGTATCGATCCAGTCTTACACATGACTTAAAGACCGATGTTGTTGAGCTTGTCCCCTCCGTACCACCAATGACGCGTCTGTTCCATAACGATGCCGAAGAAATTCTTGAAGCTCCCAACGGACGGGTAATAATTAACGATGGCCGCAACTTTGTTTTTTTGACTGGCGAAAAATACGATATTGTGACAATCGATCCGCCACCCCCATTTAACGCTGCTGGAACAACTGTTTTATATGCAAAAGACTTCTATAACGAAATTGCCAAGAAATTAAATCGAGGCGGTATTGTCAGCCAATGGATTTGGTTCGGTTCACGAGAAGACGATATTGCGATGGCTATTAAAAGTTTCATCGAAGTTTTTCCGTACGTTTTGGCTCTTAAAACTCCGCATGGTTCGGGAGGAATCTTCCTTGAAGGTTCGTTTAGTCCGATGAATTTCGATAACATAAGAATCAAGCAAACAGCCACCAAGAAGAAACCGACAGCAGATATTCAAGAATTTTATGAAGACAAACTGTCCTGGGAAAATTTGCCAGAATTAATAATCGGAGACAGGAACGCTTTGGAAAAAGTTGTCGGAAATTATGCAAGCGTGACTGACGATAGACCAAGAACGGAGTATTTCATCTTAAGACATAAATTAACTGCCGCCCAAACTCTGGTCGGTATTGGAGGGGAAAACTTCATCCAAAAAATAAAATCCAATTATCAAACCACTAAATAAGTTTAAGTAATTTCGGGATGCAAAGTCATATGGTTATGATAAACAACTTACTAGTATTCTCTTAAATTACCTCCTTTTAGAAAGATGTTTCCTTTTCTAATTTTTGGCAACCTAAATTTAAGCTGAAATGGAACAAAATTGAGACTGGAATGTCGGTTTATGTTCCAACTATACCAGAAGTAGGAAAGCAAAAAAAAGAAGAGTAAGCAAGGTGATAGCTTTTCCTAAAACAAAAACCTTCGGTTCATATTTAAGTTGAAGTCTATTTGAATACGGATCTATTTGAGCCATTCTGAAAAGTGGCTCTTTTTCTTCTACTTTTATTTCTTTACTGCCGACATAAGCATGCCACCCTGGATAAAAAATTTCTGAAAATATTAACTTGCGCGCATGAGGCGCCGGATCGAAATTTACAATAATATCGTTGGAGGAATAATTTTCAAATTTAACAACTTCTAAGTCTTGTGAAGATTCAAAATATGCCCTGGGCTTAAATTTTTTGTTCGAAAAAAGATAGATATCATCAAACTTTCTAATAAGATTAAAATTATCTCCTTGGATCTCGTAAGTTGAGGCAATATATTTAACATTAGCAAGACCTAAAATTTCAGCGTTGGGAACAGGAGGTTTCTCTGTTTGCCAGATTTGATAAGGCGGAAAGATAACCGCGAAATCGGAAAAGTTATAATTGCCAGCCCTTTGCAAAAAATCGGTGACATTGGTTAGTTGAATAGGCGTTTCTCCGTTTAGCAGTTGGATTTTGTATTTTGAAATTAACTGAGGATTAAAACAATAAGTGGCGCAGTAAACTCTAAAGAGTTCACGATCGCTTGCTAAGAATTGATATAAAGATTGGTTGCTAAAAGAAAGATCGGAAATTGAGAAAGTTTTTCTGTATCCGATATAAAAGGTTTCGATTATAAAACAAGCGATTAATAAATAAACTATTTTTTTATTTTTGATTTTTTGAAGAACACTAGCTGCAATGAGCGAAACAATTAAAGCTATTACAAACCACATTCGAGTGGTAATTCTTGAGTATTTCAACAGTGGCAAATACTTGTACGCCAGAGGAAAAACCGGAGTCGAAAGACCAGCTATAAAAAGAACGGTCAAAATACCGAAAATTATAACAACTATTTTTTGCTTTCCACCAAGATGACAGATGGCAAAGATGCTTAGGACAATTGGTACTATTCCTAAATAAAGAAAAGACTCTTGGTCAAAAGATTTAAAATTTAGATACGGAAAAATAAGACTTTGTAAAAACATCCTGAGGTTCCACAATGGCAAACCAACATTGAGTATAGATAATTGGGAGCGGGTGGAGAGGGGTCCAAACTCAAGTTGGGGTAAAAGAAATATTGCCGAAAGCATTACAGATAAGACTAGTACTAAAGTTAAAGGTACGGCCTTTTTAATAAAACAGGTTACAATTTTTTTGATCTTTTGGCGAATTACAATAAAGTAAAAGACGTATGAAGCCAAAAATATTACTGTGTAATAAAAAACTGTTGGATACAGCGCCAGAATAAAAGTTAAGGATAGAGCTCCTGGAATAATCCATCTAAAACCTCTGTCTTGGGTTAGAATTTTACGTATTGCCAAAAATGCAAGAGGAAGGTAGGCGAAAGCGGAGACCATAGTAATATGACCGGCAGAAACGTGAAGAAGCATTTTTGTTGAAAAAGTATAAAAAATGGCAGATGCAAATGCTGATGATTTGGATAAAGAAAAACTTCGAGCCAAAAAGTATGTACTAATTGCTGCTACTATGAAGTGCGTTATATAAAAAATAATAGCCGCCAAGTTTACCGGTAAAACTAAAAATATGGCCATCAGTGGATAAAAAAGTGTCGAAATAGGATTTGCTAAAAAGGGTTCTCCCATCATCTGATCGGGTCTCCATAGTGGAATTTGTTTATTTTCATAAAAAGAAGTACGGATAAAATTGAATATTGGTATATAATTTCTTCCCAGATCATTGTCCTTGATCGTTAAAAGCTCCGGTTTTATTAAAAAAGGTATGAAGAAAAGAGAACAAAGAATGATGAGTAATGGAACAAAAAATGTTATCCCCCTTCGCGAAAAACCTCGAGCGTAAGCTCTGGGATGAAAGTGAAGATATTTCCGCTTCGGAGGGATTTCGCTCCCGACGAAGCGTGGGACGAAGATACCCCGGGCGTAAGCCCATGGGAGCTTCATTTTTTGATTCTTAGCCATAAATTATCTGTGATTTTAGTCGTAGTTCTATAATTATCATCTAGGTAAGCTGCTATTTCCTTTGGTCTATAGGCCCCAAGTTTGTAACCGGCTCCCTTTGAGTATGGTTGATAAATAACAAAGAGGGGGTTTTGCTCCTGGATACCCTGTGTAATTTTACTTTGTAAAACATTATTTTCTAAATACCAGGGAAACTCATCGGCCCAGGGTTTTATCGGTAGTTTGCCAGCAAGAGGTAGAATCTGGTCCGGTCCATTTTGTATATAGACAGGTGAATCGGGAAGAGTTTTTACCAGTTGTGCAGCTGAAAAAATTTCCAATTCAAAAAATCTAATTTGTTTTTGCCAATTAGAATAAACGTACCTAACACTAAATAAGTAAAGATAAATCAGCGCTATTATCATAATTGATCTTATAGCAAAATTCGTTTTTGATAAATCCATTAGGGTTGGCCCAATGATAATTGAAATAATTGCTAAAGCTGGAACCATGTGGAAGTAATCAAATCTGGGATAGGCCAAGGCAAGAAGTATAAAAGCGCTGATGAAGATAAGCTTTCTGTAAAAATCTTTGGTAAACAGACTTGGAATAGCTATGGCAAAAAGTGCTACGAGTATACTTACCTGTTTGAAAGTAGGCAGAAGAACATAACCAGCGGACGTAGAAGCCTTAAAAAATGGAAAGATAATCGTCCAGTAGATAAAATCACCCAAAACGTTTAATTTAAAAAAAATGATTGATTGTAAAATAAGGATTACTCCAAAAAAAATAACGAGAGGATAAAAGATCTTGAAAAGTTTTTTCGGATTTGAAAGCTTGATAATTGAAAGCAGTAAAAAGTAACAGATTAGCAGAATTATTTGCTGCTTGATGAGAAAGGCAATTATTAGAAAAAAGAAGGACGTATAAAGATTTAAGTTTTTTCTTGATTTTAAGAAATTGAAGAAGTTGTAAAAAGCCAGAAGGATAAACGGGGTCAACACTAAATCGTACCAAAGACCATTTATACCAAAGGCTGTTGAAAGCGTAACAAAAAATGCTGTTGATAAAAAAGCAAATACATAGCTTTTAAAAATTTTATAAGTGGTAACAAACAGCAAGAAATCAATCAGGAGTATTATTATCAAAGTTAAAACTTTATATGCTTGCGGGTGATAACCAAATCCTGAAGCAAAAATCGACAGTGCGAAAGTCAATAAAGGCGGGTAGGGATTAATAATGTCCTTATATAGTACAAATTGGTTATTTAATAAGTAGGGGTAAACTACCATTTCCGGCCAGAGTGTGAAGGTCGTATTTGAAAGAAGTAAAAGATGAAAAAGAAGAAGAGGTATTAAAAAAAACCGGCTAAATTTACTGATATTTATTTTGGAAATCATTGATGCGTATTTTTATGAGGCCTAGAAGCGAGTTAAAAATATCTTTAACTGGAGAAACTTTCGAGCCGCGTTTATTTTCCCACACCACAGGTGCTTGTATATATTTAATATTGTTTCTCTTGCATATAAAAAAGATTTCTGCGTCAAAAGCCCAATCGTAAATTGTAATTTTTCCAAATATTTTTTTTGCAACTTTACTTTCAAAGGCTTTGAACCCACAGGTAGAATCTTTTATTTTCGAATCTATTAATATTCTAACCAATTGAGTAAAACCTTTTCCTAAAAACTCTCTTAATTTAGGTTGGCGAATAAGAATTCTTGCCCCTTTTACCCTTCTGGATCCGATTACACAATCAAATCCTTTCTCAAAATATTTGAAAAATGACTCTATTGTTTTTATAGGTACTGAATAGTCGATATCTGTAAAGAGAATTTGTTTTCCACTGGCTTTTTTTACACCCTGGCAAATTGCATATCCCTTACCATGATTTTTGCTGTAGCTAACAAAAGTTACTAGGGGAGACTTTTGACAAGCTAGTTTGATTAACTCTAAAGTGTTGTCGGTAGAACCGTCATTGACGAATATTAGCTCCCATAAATATTTTTGTCTTTTTAGATACTGGAAGTAGTGGTTAAACCCTTCTTGGAATCGATTTTGTTCGTTGTAACAAGGAATTATTACTGAAAGTTTAACTGACATTTTTTTGTTTAAGTTTATACACAATATAAATAAAAAGGGTTACAAAATTAATTGCTTCACTTGTAGAAAAAGCAATACTTGCTCCAATCTCTTTGTATGGTGTTGTTAATTTAAATAATAGTAAAACATATATTAAATAATGCCAAACAGTAGTATATAATGCTATTTTAGATTGTCCAAAGTAATAAAGAATCAGAGCCATCGGAATAATACCTGCAAAGAAAAAGGCCATACCTATTGAAAGTATTCTGAAAACATTTACTGATTGCTTGTATTGTTCGCCCAAAAAAGCCTCAACAATATATTGGGCAAACATACTGGAAAGTAAAAGTCCCAAAAAAACCACTACTACAATCCAGGAAACTTTTTTAGAAAATATTATGGCTTTTTCATTCGTATTAAAAGATGAAAAGCGCGGTGCTAGAACCCGCGAAAAACTGCCGGCAAATTGATAGGTTGCAGATAGTATTTTAAATGGAGCTGCAAATATTCCGGTTGCTACAGGCCCAGAAAATTTCAATAGGATGTAATTATCATATGGTATTGAAGATATTACCAATGACGCCGCAACCCAAAAGTTATAGCCAAAAAAAGTTTTAAAGTGAATCTTTTCATCTTTAGCTTTTAGAAAATTTAGAGGCGTAAAAAAAGCCCCTAAAAAAGTAGAGATCAAAGTTACAAAAAAGAACAGAATTGTTAGAAAATATAGATCGATAAGTACAAAATATCCAGCAATACCGAGTATGACAAGTCTTGCGGTATTGGCGGCAATACCAATTAAAGATGCTTTGATAAATTCTTTTTTTGATTGAAGTGCTGCAGTAAAAAAATTTGAAAGAAGATAAAACACAGTTGCAGAGAATGCTATTTTTAAAAGATTGGAAATTTGTGGCACTCCTAAAAATATGGCTAGAGGGTTTGATATGATGAATCCTAAAATGAGAACTATAACTCCTATTGCAATATAAGATTTAAATGCAAGCTTTAATATTTTTTCGCTATAATCACTGTCTTTTTTAATAAATCTGAGTATACCTGTGTCTATTCCGAAATTTGCCAGATTAACAGCTATTAAACCGGTCGCAATAACTACTGAAAAAAGACCGTAATTTTGGGGTCCTAATATTCTTGGGGCAAATATAAAAAACAATCCACCAATAAGTACGTTTATAAGAGTACCGATAAAGACAATTGACGTATCTTTACCAGTTTTAGTTAAAAGGATACTTTTTATAGGGGGTATCATCGCATTTTGTTGAGTATACAATGTTTACTTAAAGCCTGCTATATAATTAATTGTCATGAATAAATATCTATATCAGGACTTATTCGAGTTGGAGGAGGTTCACTGGTGGCATATTACTAAAAGAAAGATTTGCTCTAAACTTATAAACAAATATAGAAAAACTAAAAACAATATTAAAATTCTTGATATAGGTTGTGGTACAGGAAAAAACCTTGAAGAACTGTCTAGAATCGGAAAAGTTTTTGGTATTGATAATTCTATTGATGCAATTGAATTCTGCAAAGAAAAAAGGGGGTTAAACAATGTCACTTTAGCGTCGGCACAAAAAACAGGGTTTAGCGATGATTTTTTTGACGTTGTTTGCATGCTTGACGTTTTGGAACACACTGATGATAAAAAAACTTTAATAGAAATACATAGAATTTTAAAACTCAACGGTTTGCTTTTAATAACGGTTCCGGCATTTAACTTTTTATGGAGTAGATGGGATGAGGTGCTCCATCATCGAAGAAGATATACAAGAGATTCTCTTGGAGGAATTTTGCGTAAATCAAATTTTAAGGTTATTAAAATCTCTTATATGTATTCTTTTCTTATAATCCCTTTGATTATCATAAGACTTATAAAATCCATTATGTTTAATAAACATTATCCTTCTGATTTCAAAATATCTAGTAAATTGTTAAACAAATTGATGTTAGTGGTAACTGCAGTTGAGAGCAAACTTATTTTCGAGGGCAGTGTTCCCATAGGAACAAGTTTAGTTTGCATATCTAAAAAATAGATTCCCACCGAGCCTGACTCGGTGCTCCTCTCTTTCTTCGCTTCGCGGCAATAATTCTAAAGCTTCATCCATGGCTAGAAGCCATGGTCCTCGCTCACTCGAAATAGATCTATTCAAACCAATCTTTAGAATTGTCCATAATAATTACTTCAATATTGCCAAAAATCTGACTTTTAATTTCATGTGCCTTGAGTTTGGCATATCTTACATAAAATTCTTTGTTTTCTGATACAAAATCATGGGTAACTATCGCTACAACAATTTCAGCGTGTTTTTCTGAAACGGGTGTTGTGCCGTAAAGATAGCTAAAATTAGGGTCAACATAACTTCTTACCGGTTCCTGGCCATAAGCAGCGAACAAATATCTGTATCCTGAAAAGCGCCAGCAGCTTGAATGAGATTCTAGTGAGAACTTTTGGTTTTTTATATTGTTTGAAGTAAATTCAACCGCTTGTTTTTTATATTTAAGGCCGTGATTATTTTGGGCAGTTGACAATTTGTAGAGATTTAGAAAAACAAATACAGCCAAAATAGCAAGCCAGGGTTTGTTCGAAAATTTACTTAGAGTATTTGCAATAATTAACAAAAAAACAGCAAACAAACCAGTTAGATAGTGTTCGAAAATATCTGCCTGAAATACTGTTCCGTATAGTTGAATACCTAAATAATAGAGAATTATCAATATAGCAATTAATCTCCAACCGACATTTTGTTGGTATTTAAAACTCCAGATTATAAAAGTGATTATTATGAGAAGCGAAAATAATACTAGTAATGCAGGCAATACTTGGTATTTCTGTTGAATAAAACTTGGACAGTAAGAGTATTGTTTGGCAATTTCATTATCCCCAAAAGGATAAATTAATCTTAGAAAGGCTCTTGGGAATATGAGAGTATTTTGTGTAAGCCTGGAGATTTCGAATTGAGGATTGTTTTTGCCAGTTTGCCAAAATTCAAAAAAAGGTTTAATGTTGGCAAAATTATGCCTTAGATCAAAAATGGCCAGTGGTAAAAATGAAAAGATAATTATAAATATTCCAACTAATGTGCTTTTTTTAAATGGCACTTTAAAAAAAATCCAAGCTATAATTGCCAGAAAAACGAAAACTAAATTGGATGGATCGCTGGCAAGCCCCAATGCAAGAGCAATTGATAATATGTAAACAAACTTTTCTCTCCCTTTAATAATATTGATAAGACAAAAAAGAGTAATTAAAGATAACATCGGGCCCCAATAAAGTGCCCAAAGATGCCGATCGTAAATATTTGCAATATATGAAAATGACCATATGACAGCAACAGTAAAGCCAACTTTTTTTGAAGAAAGAGAAGATCCTACTTTATAAAAAAGATACGTGGTGAAAATAGATATCAATGCAGCTGTACTACCCCAAGCTAGAGGATTCAGATTCCCTATCCAGAGAATAATTGAAAGAAACCAGTAAAAGTAAGGTGCAAGATGAAATCCGAATGGTGTTACACCACCAATCAGTGGTATATGATGCCAAAGAATTAACCTTCGACCAACAAAGGCGGGTACTGACTCATCGTAAGTGAAATAAAAGAGCTCTTCCAGTTTGTATATGCGAAGCAAACATGCCAATATTAATATTAGAAGAATTGGCCAGATTTTTTTGACTTTAAAAATCATTTAGAAGCAACAAAGAGGTTTGTTGAACCAGGAAAAAGCTTTGATTCCCTTCGCATTGTTACCCGAAATCCACATAATGACAAAAATCTGATAAGCTTATTTGCTCTCCAATATGAAATTTTGTCTTTGGGATAAAGTATAAAATCCCAAAGTCTTGAGAGCTTCGATCTAACTTTCTGGTCTGAGTCAATTTCTTTGATTATTAAGATTCCATCTTTAGCTAAACTGCTATAAACTTTTTTAATAATTTTTTTCTGGTCATTTAAAGGTAGGTGATGCAATACATCCGATAAGACAACTCCTTCCGCTTTTTTTATCTTATACTTTGTAATATCGGCAGAAATAAATTTTAAATTATTAATTTTGATCTTAGGCAGCCTCTTTGTATTCACGTCAACGCCGATTATTTTCCTATCATGGGAATTTGCTATAAATTTGCAAATTATTCCCTGTCCACACCCCAAATCGATAATTGTCCCTTTTCTGGGAAGGTAATAATCAATTTTATCAAGAGGTACGATTAACTTTCTTAAAAAGTAATAGAAGCTCATTATTTTACTAATCGAGAAGCTCTGCTTATTTTCCTGATGATTTTGGCTGGTACTCCGGCAACTAAAACCCGGTCCGGAACATTTTTGGTAACGACCGATCCGGCAGCCACAAATGACTGAGTTCCAATCGTTACGCCGGGGAGAACTGTCGATGAAGCACCGATTACACAGCCTTTTTTGAATGTGACAGTTTTGGAAAATTTTGGGAAATACTTTTGCAGAGGATGGTCGCTGTAGCCAACGTTTGTGTGAGTCAAAATAGTAACCCTTTGCGCAATGGTTACATGATCCTCAAGAACTACAAAATTATGTAGATCAATTAATGTTTCGTCTCCAATAAAACACTTATTCCCCACTTTTAGTCCTGCTGGTCCTTTGTGATGCCAATTGAAAAATTGGACATCCATTATTATTGAGTCTTGCCCTATTTTGGCCCCGATAATTTGCAAGAATAGTTTTCTGAATTGTGGAAAAAACAAAATGTGATTTATGAAGCGATGATAGATAACCTGCAATAAGCTGTAAAGAATAAACCTTATGGCTTTTTTCGGTCCAATTTCTTTAATTGCTTTCATTTATACTTTTTGAATATCTAACGAGACTAACGATAAATGCCATCTGCAGTGTAATAGCAATAGCAGGTATTATCAAGATTATGTATCCCTTGAAGAATAGTGGTTTGTATTGGCTTGCTTGCAAGACAAAAGTTTTAAAATTTGTGGCGTCGTAATAAGAGGAAGATACATGAAATAAAGATAAGTCATTAAAAATTATCATCAATGGAACCAGCAGTAGAACTAAGTAACTTGCGTAATTTTTAAAGAATAATTTGAAGATTTGTACAAGTCCGGTTAATAGTATGGCTAAATGAGCAACCACCAGTGGGAAAAAATAACGGCCCTGAATACCGAAAGAGAAGCCGCTCTTTAGGCTAAAAATATAATCCCAAAGTGTGATTACTAAAAAGTAGATAGTTGACGAAGTAATTAAAAATGCTACGACGAAATCATCTTTAGTGAAATTTTTATTTTTAATTATCAGGATTAATTTTATAAACAATCCTACAAAAGATATAAGTATTAGTCTATTTATGATTTGGTAATAAGTACTGGGTAGAGTGAAAGACAACCATCTATATACTCCCCAGTACCAAGGTAATACTTCAGAAATCGTGTGTCTTAATGTCCCAGATGCGAATTGAATAAAACTTGAAATATTTATCATTTTTATCGTTGAGAGAGGATCCTCTTGAAATCTAAGATTCGTCAGGATTGGAACACTAGTGTTTAGTGATAGCAGATAGTATACGAGCATGGTCGTAAATATTAATACTGCAATTTGCTTAATATACTTTGGATGAATAATAAGACGAATGCTAAGCGCCAAAAAAATAATTAAAATAGAAATTGAAAATTGCTGACGCGTCAGAATCCCTATAAAAACAACGAGAGCTGAGCAGACAAGAGTCTTTGGTAAGAAACCGTCACGGATAACACGTAAACCCAGATAAATAATCAGGCTGAATAATAAATTAGTCAAGGTATCCGGCAATACTCCGGTTGAAGAAAATACCAACATAGGCTTAAAAGCAACAAGTGAAGCTAAAATAAGAGGTAGGAATTGACTTTTTGCAAAGATTAATTTTCCAATTAAAAAGCTGATGTAAATGGTAGTTACGAAAATAGCAGTAGACAGGACTCTTACCGCGTAAACTCTTGTTATAAGACTTTCGTCATCAAATAATTTGTAAATAGATGCACCTAAAATATAGTAAAGCGGCGGATTTAATGTCGCTTCTCTTTTGACTAATTCAGTTCTTGATGGCTTTGACAGTTGCAAAATTTCTTTTTCTCTTATGCCACTATCGTTCTGCGAATAGTCGATTTTGTACTCCGGATGATAAGTATATTTGTTATTCCCAAAACTATCTCTTGATGTCCCTAAAATTTCTTCCGATAAAGCTATTTCATAAGATGTATCAAGTGAAGCAGGTGGTACTTTTCCAATTTCTGACACATCTTGAACTTGGGCAAAATGAGCCTGTTCATCGGGATATTGCCAAACCGGTATGAGAATTATCCAAGAGAGGGCGTTGAAAAAAGCGGCGACTATTAGAAGCTTGACAAGTCTTTTCACTGCTTTATCTTAGCAGGGAGACATTTGTGCTATCAATGTTAAAATTGGTAAGTGAAAAAAGACGCATTACTTTTTCTAATTATTGCTTTTGCTTCTGTAATAGTTTTCAGACAATCTTTTTCGAATTTTTTTACTCAGGATGATTTTATTCTTACTGCTGAATTCTCGCAAAATAATCTGGTACAAGATATCGATAATGTTTTTGGACCTCCACGTGTAACACACTGGAGACCACTGCATAACTTGTACTTTTTAATAACCGGAAATATTTTTGGAAGAAATTATTTTGGTTATCACCTGCTATCGTTTGTGCTTCATCTTCTAACAGCTTTTTTGATCTATAAGGTAACTTTTAAAATCATAGGGGATTTACGCTCGTCTGTGGTTGCCTCGTTTATTTACGCAGTGCATCCGGCCCATTTTGTTTCATTGTTTTGGATTTCTGGTGGAGCAACCACCATAGGTCTGCTACTGTTACTTTTGTCAATATATTTCTATATTTATGAAAAAAGATTTATCTGTGTTATTTTTTATATTTGTGCGCTGCTAGCATCGGAATCGATGATTGTTGGTTTATTAATTTTTTTAGCATACGAGTTTTTACTAAAGAGGAAAAAATCTGATTGGCATCTTATAAAAATCATTCTGGCTTTATCGCTGCTATTTTTGACCGTAAGATTATCTTTTTTAACACCTCAAAGTACTTACGGTGCCTATAAAATTGAGTTGTCCTGGAAGGTTTTTGCCTCATTGAAATTTTATATTTTGAGAATTCTGGGTTTTTCTGAAACAGGCGGAGACCTTCTGGTGTCAATTGCACTTCTTGGTTGGCTTTTTTTCGTCGGTGTACTTTTATTAAAAACTTTTTGGACTGAAAAAAATTTGGGAATTCTTCAATTTTATTTGTCTATTATTATTTTGGGCTTTTTCCCATTTATCTTGATTCCTAACTTACTTTCGGCTCATTACATGTCAGTTTCAATTTTCGGTTTTGCGTCAATAGTTGGAATCGTATTATCAAAGGTAAAAATGCCGCTTATCTTGACCGTTATATCTGTATTTTTTCTTGTTGCGGTTATAAACGTGAACAAAATTTACAATAACAACTGGGTGGTTGAACGAGCGAACATTGCAAAAAAATACATCCAATCTATCGCAAGCTCGAACATAGTCGAAGGCTCGACAATTGTGTTTAATGATAACTATATATCGACATCGTATGATGCGTATATTGCATTAGGTACAGGCAAAGCTATTGATTTTTGGTTCGAGGGAAAAAACTATCAATATTGTTTCACTGTATTTGAAAGTTGTGAGGATAAATAAAAACATAGTCAAATCAATTGGGGATATTGAATTTATCAAGGTTAAAATAGATTTCTGGTTTATTGCTTTTTTCTTTATCTTTTTTGTCCTTCTGTATAGCGCCCTTGCAGTTATTCGCCATGATCATTTTCAATCTCAAGGCATTGACTTTAGCATTTATGATCAAGCGCTTTGGTTATATAGCCGATTTGAAAGACCGTATTCAACTATAACTAACTTATTAGATTTAGCCGATAGGTTCCGACCGATCATGATTCCTTTATCATTGCTTTACTTTTTTACAGACAATGAAAGGGTAATTTTGTTATTTCAAGCGGTGTTTCTATCTGCCTCAGTTTTTCCAATATGGCTGCTTGCCCGCCAGAACCTCCCTCGAATTATGGCGGTTGTTGTTTCTTTAATTTACTTAGATTTTATTGGGATACAGTCCGCCAATGTTTATGACTTTCATGAAATGTCCATGTTGCCTTTTTTTCTTGCTTGGTTATTTTATTTCTTAATAAAGAGAAAATGGAATTTTTACTTTTTTTTCCTTTTCTTAAGTCTTGCCGTCCGTGAACATGTCGGTTTTCTACTTTCGACACTTGGCATTTATATCTTCTTGATAAAAAGAGATGTAAAAATTGCGACCATGACTACAATTATTTCATTATTTTGGTCAATCTTGGCCATCAAGGTAATAATGCCTGCTTTAGGACGGGCGGGCTACGAATCTTTTTTACAAAAAGGAGATACTTTAGAGACTACTATGCTTGAATATCTTTCTAATCCTCCTTTGGCGATTAATAATTTTTTCTTCCCATACCAGAAAACACAGACGCTGTTTTGGTCGTTTTTTTCTTTTGGATTAATTCCTATCATCTATTTACCCTTATTGGTCTCTATTATATTTCAGTTTGCATCTCGTTTTTTAGATCAGCTGCATCCTGTCCGTTGGACACTTTTTTATCATTACAGCGTAGAGCTTGCCGTTCTATTGGCTGTCTCAACTATTTTTGGGACAAAACTTATTCTTAATAGATTCCACCACACCTCTAACATTAAAATCGCTTTAGTTATACTATTGCTTTCGAGTCACTTTGCGGCAAATATTATTTTAGATTCTCCTTTAAAAAATTTATTTAAACCTCAGTTCTATAAAAATGAGACATGGATGGACGATATCAGGTTAGTTTTAGATAATGTTCCCGAAAATGCATCAGTAGCTTCTCAAAACAATCTCCTTCCTCATCTTTCTCATAGAAAAGAGGTTTATTTACTACCTAAAATAAATGACTCGAATTTTATTATTGTTGATCTACATTCAGGGCAAAACGATTGGAATTTTTACACAGAGAATTTAGAATCAACTAAAGCCTTAGTGAAAAACTTGACTTTAAGTAACTTATATAAACCAATAGTATCTTCGGGGGATACATATTTGTTTAGAAGGGTTGAAATATATTAGTGTTTCAAGCCCGACGAAGTCGATTGTTGGTTTCTGGGAAAAATTTGAAAACCTGTTTCACATATTTTAAATCGTGCAGTCTGTATGACAGTAAAGTTGAAATAAACTAATGCGCAAGTTTACGGTATTTTATATTATTCTGCTTTTGATCATAGTTTTACCTTCCCAAACTCTAATGGTCAGATCAAAAGCCTTTTATCCTAGTCACGACGGCTTAATTCATATTCAGAGAATTGAGGAATTTCACGCAAGTATTATTCACGGGCAGGTACCGCCACGGATTACATATTATCTTAATGAAGGAATTGGATACCCAATGTTTGTTGCAAATTATCAACTACCTTATTATTTTGCGGAAATTTTTATGTTAATAACCAGTGACCCTGTTTTCTCCTTTAAAACAGTATTATCTCTCACCTATATTTTATCTATAGTTTTTATGTTTTTAGTCTTAAAAAATTTTGGTGGGGCTCTGGCAAGTCTTTGCGGAGCTATCGTATTTGCTTATCTTCCCTATCGTTTTGCAAATCTATATACAAGGGCAGCTTTTGGGGAGTCGGTAGCGATAATGTTCGTACCGCTAACTTTGCTCACTTTAAACCTGATCTCCAAAAACAAAAAAAATGGTACTTTGCTCTTTGCTTTTTCAGTTTTTGGTTTAATTACTTCTCATACAATAATTTTTGTCTTGTTTGTTCCTTTCCTTATCGCATACCTTTTATTTTTTATTAAGACAGATAAAAAGATGATTAAAAAAATTATTGCAGGTTTTCTCTTAAGCATAGGTCTTTCTTCATTTCAGCTTTTTCCTGTTATTTTTGAGAGAAAGTATTTACGTCTCGAAGAAACTTTCTTGCAGGTGTATAGCAAGCATTATATAAATATTTATCAGCTCCTGCGTATCCCCAAAGAAGGAATTAATATGGGCAGTGCATACCAAATCGGTATTGGCTCACTTATGGTAATCATTTCGAGTTTTATATCTCTGTTAATTAAAAGGTCGAAGTACCTATCCATCTTTCTTGTATTTATTTTCACTTCACTATTTATGATCCTTCCCATATCTTCATGGCTCTGGGATTATTCTCTTCTTTTAAAATATATAATTTTCCCCTGGAGGTTTTTGTCAATAATTATTTTATCCACCGCGTTTTTAACTACGTACCTGGTAAACAACTTTAAGTTTAAAAAGTTCATTGCTGTATTTATCATCCTCACTAGCATTTACTCTTCGAGGCACTATTTTCTAAAACCAACACAATTTTCATCAACACCCACATCTGTTATTCCTGGCTTTCCAAACGAATATGACACAATCTGGACTAAAGATAATACATACAAAGTACAATCGTTAGTAACAACAAAGCCTCATACAAACATCCAAAATTTAACTAATGACGGTAGTAAGTTATCATTTAGTTTAAGCACAAGCAAACCAACGGATGTTATCATCAGAAAAATCTATTTTCCGGGATGGACTCTTAAAATAAACGGTGTCAGCCACAAATTAAGTCAAACAGATGGCTTAATTCACTTTCAGACAGCTCCGGGAAATTGGGTTATAAAAATCTATTTATCGGAAACCCCAGTACGTAAAATCGGTGATTTTATTACTTTACTATCACTGGTACTATTGATTGTCTTTTTCATATCGAACATTTCTGGAAAGTTATATTTGAGAAACAAAATTAATTATCTTAGAATGAGGCAATGGTTAAAGTAGAAGTTTCGCTAATTCTTGCCTGTTATAACGAAGGGTCCACTTTTGAAAAAAGTATTAATCAAATTGTCAATGTTTTAAAAAAAGACGTAAGAGATTGGGAAATAATTTTTGTAGAAGACAAAAGTGGCGACGGCACAAAAAAAAGCGTAGGAAAACTGGTTAAAAAAATAGACAATTCAAGAGCCATTTATCACTCTAGAAATCAGGGCAGAGGAAGATCGGTTGCCGATGGCATATTGGCTGCCAAAGGCGACATTTGCGGTTATCTGGATGTAGACTTGGAAGTTTCCGCTTCATATATTCCACTTTTTGTAAAAGAAGTTAAGACTGGAGCTGATCTTGTTGTGGGCAAGAGATTTTACGAGGGAGGAATTAAATCACTCAGTAGATTGTTGTCTTCGAAAATATATGCTTGGTCGGTAAAAGTTATTGTCAATCTTGATATTGATGACACTGAAGCAGGATACAAATTTTTCAGAAGATCAAAAATAGTTCCACTTCTTGGCAAAGTTAAAAGTAAACATTGGTTTTGGGATACAGAGATTTGTGTGATAGCTAATTTAAAAAATCTAAAGATAGAACAAGTGCCTGTTTTATTTAAGAGAAGAGAGGACAAAAAATCAACAGTTAGACTTTTCCCGGATACAATTGACTATATTAAAAATCTTATAAGATTAAAATTCCAAATCGCAAATTTCAAATATCAAACAAATAATAAATATTAAATTCTAAACTGTTTTGAATTTTTTTAAAATTAGAATTTCGATATTACTTGTGATTTGTTATTTGGAGCTTGTAATTTATGTCTGAATTTACTATTCCTCTTCATAAGCCATTTTGGGGCAAGGAAGAGGAGAAGGCGGCTGTTTTGGCACTTAGATCGGGAACGGGGGTCGGTGATTTATCATATAGTGAGGAATTATCCAAATATCTTTGTAAATATCTATCGGTAGATTTTGTGCTGCCAACTGGATCCGGTACGGCTGCACTCGAGCTTGCCTGCGCAATTTTGCTAAAGCGGGGCAATGAAGTTATTATGCCAAGCTTTACATTTTCATCATGTGCTAATGCGGTGCTATTAGTAGGAGCCAAGCCGATGTTTGCAGACATTGATATTAATAGTTACAACATTGACGTGAGTGAGATCGAAAAAAAAATCACACCCAGGACACGGGCAATCATGGTTGTGCATTACGCGGGGATGGCTTGTGATATGGATAAGATCATGGCAATTGCCCGAAATAATAATTTATTCGTAATTGAGGATGCTGCTCATGCTTTGGGAAGTAAATACAAAGGAGATTTCTTGGGAACGATAGGTGATGTTGGATGCTTTTCTTTTCACGGAACCAAAAATGCTGCCAGTGGAGAAGGCGGGGCGTTTGTAACAAATGATAAAAAAATATTTAAAATGGCAGAAATAATTCGCGAGAAAGGCACTAACAGGTCTTCATTTATGAGGGGTGAAAGAAAAAAATATTCCTGGGTTAGAGTAGGAAGAAGCCTCATACTTTCGGACATTTTATCCGCAATTGCCCTGGAGCAGGTCAAGAAGTTGGACAAGATTACAACACTTCGCCGAAAAAATGCCAATTACTTTTTAAAAAAGCTCAAACGATTTTCTTCAAAAATAATTTTACCCAAAGAAACTTTCGATACGAGTTCGAATTGGCACATTTTTTCACTCCGAACACCGGCTGTTCTTCGTGATAAGATGATAAAAGGCTTGAGGACGTATGGGATTGAAGCCTCATTTCACTATTTACCGCTTCATACTTCTGCTATGGGTAATAAATTGGGATATAGAAAAGGTGATTTGCCCGTTACCGAGGAGGTTTCTGCAAGTTTAATCAGATTGCCAATGCACCCAAACCTTAAGAAGTCTGAGATGGATTATATTGCTGAAGCTATTGGAAAAATTTTATGAAGACGATTCTAGTTACAGGTGGTGCAGGCCTTATTGGTTCTCATTTGTGTGAAAAATTAGTGGAAGGTGGGAATAATGTCATCTGTGTAGATAATCTTTTAACAGGTTCTCAAAAAAACATCGCACATCTTTTGACCAATAAGAACTTTTCCTTTGTAAATCAAGACGTTTGTAACCCCTTGAAAATTAAAAAGGGTGTAAGTATAGACGAAATCTATCATTTAGCTTCCCCGGCTGATCCAAATGTAAAATCCCCTATCTCATATATAACTCATCCCTTTGAAACCATGAAGGTTAATACAATAGGAACATGGAATATGTGTGAGATTGCTCTAAAACACAGAGCAGAGCTTTTATTTGCTTCCACTAGCGAAATTTATGGAGACCCTCAAATATCGCCACAGGACGAAGAATATCGCGGTAATGTTTCAACAACCGGCCCAAGATCTGTTTATGATGAAGCGAAAAGGTTTGGCGAAACTATCGTGTCTGCTTTTGTGAGGTTAAAAGGCCTGAATGCCAGAACGGTAAGGATTTTTAATACTTACGGTCCACGGATGAATATTAAAGAAGGAAGGGCTGTGGTTAACTTTATTAAACAGGCAATTGCAAATGAGCCCATGACAATTTACGGCGATGGCAGACAGACGCGCTCTTTTTGTTACATCGACGACCAAATAAAAGGCATTTTATTGACAATGAATAAGGGCCGGTCAGGAGAAGTTTATAACATCGGTAACCCCGATGAGATGACTATCTTGGAATTTGCAAATACCATAAAAAAACTAGCTGACAGTAAAAGTAAAATAGAGTTTTCTCAAAGATTGCCGCAAGATGACCCGAGGCAAAGGAAACCGGACATTACAAAAGCAAAAAAAGATCTCAATTGGTCTCCAGAGATAAAGTTAGAAGAAGGACTTATAAAAACAATTACTTACTTTAGGGAAGTTTTTCAGTGAAGGTATTAATAACCGGTGTGGCCGGATTCATCGGTTCAAACCTAACAGATAGGTTACTTAGTGAGGACTATGAGGTGATTGGTGTTGACAATTTTAATAATTATTATGATTCTAAGATTAAAGAAGATAATTTGAATAAAGCTGGGAAACATGTAAATTTTAAACTGTATGGGGAAGATATTTTAAATTTAGGTGAGCTTGAGAAAATTTTTAGAATTGAGAAATTTAATAAGGTAATTCATCTGGCAGCCAGGGCTGGAGTACGTCCTTCTATTGATAATCCTCTACTTTATTCAGAGGTTAATGTTCTTGGCACAATAAATCTTTTAAAACTTGCCGTTGATTATAAAATAGAGCAATTTATCTTCGGCTCTTCTTCATCCGTTTATGGAAATTCTAAACGAATACCTTTTTCAGAAAATGATCCGTGCAATGATATAATCTCTCCTTACGGTGCCTCGAAAAGAGCAGCCGAGCTTTGGGTTGAAAGTTTTTACCGCACGTATGGTTTAAAGTCGGTAGTCTTGAGGTTTTTTACAGTTTACGGTCCTCGAGGTCGCCCCGATATGGCTCCAGCCTTATTCACGAAGGCAATTCTGGGAGGAAGAAGCATTAATCAGTTCGGTGATGGATCGTCGAGTCGAGATTATACCTATATTGATGATATTATCGACGGGATTGTAAAATCCCTGGAAAAGGATTTAAATTTTGGGATTATTAATTTAGGCAATAATCAACCTGCAACATTGACAGATTTTATTAAAATTTGCGAAAAGGTCATTGGCAGAAAGGCCAAGATTAAAAAAAAATCCAGCCAAAAGGGGGATGTTAAAAAAACCTGGGCAAATATAGTAAAATCTAAAAAGCTTTTAGGTTGGGCACCTAAAACTAGACTTTCTGTTGGTTTGAGCAAATATTATAAATGGCTAAAAAGAAATTATTAAATAAACACCTGTCTATTTCTGCCTTTTTCCCCTGTTTTAATGATGCTGGTACTATTGCGTCAATGGTTGAGTTGGCAACACTAACTTTAAGAAAGTTAACACGTGATTTTGAAGTAATCGTTATAGATGATGGCTCAACTGATGGGTCCCGAGAAATTTTAGAAGAGTTATCTGGCATAAATCATTATCTTAAATTAGTGTTTCACAAAAATAACCAAGGATACGGAGGGGCACTTATTTCTGGCTTTAAAGCTGCAACGCGCGATTTTGTCTTCTACACAGATGGTGATTTCCAATATGATGTTTCTGAGCTAACAAAACTGGTTTCCTTAATTAAAGAAAATGTCGATATAGTCCAAGGTTATAAGATTAAAAGGCACGACCCATGGTTTCGAATTCTTATTGGCAATTTCTACAACTGGGGTGTAAAGACTGCTTTTTGCATAAAGATTAAGGACGTTGATTGCGATTTTAGGTTAATTAGAAGGCGAGTCTTTGACAAAGTTCGCTTAAATCGAATGAGCGGGGTCATCACAGTTGAGATGGTTAAGAAATTTCAGGACGCAGGCTTTAAATTTGCCCAAGTCGGGGTTAGCCACTATAATCGGGCGTACGGAAGATCGCAATTTTTTAATTTCGAACGTATCTTTAAGGTATTTATTGAAATAATAGATTTATGGGGTGAGATTGTTTTATCTAAATGGAAACGAAAAAATTTTACAAAAACAGACACATTTTAATTACCGGAGGCCTTGGATTCATTGGTTCAAATCTGGCAATTAAGCTTGCAAACGTTGGTGCCAAGGTCATAATTTTGGACGCCCTTTTGCCAAGCTTTGGTGGCAATATCTTCAACATTTCACCCATCAAAAATGAGGTAAAAATAATTATCGGTGACATGAGAGATGAAAAAACTATCAAAAAGGTAGTTAGAGATAAACAAATAATTTTTAACCTGGCCGGCACACTTTCGCATATTGACAGTATGACAAATCCTTTTGAGGATTTGGATATTAATTGTCGTGCACAACTTTGTTTACTAGAAGCATGTCGAAAATATAATCGTAATGCAAGAATAGTTTTTGCTGGCACCAGAAATCAGTACGGTAAGGCTCTTTATTTACCCGTTAACGAGAAACATCTTCAGGAACCAACCGATATTAATGGTATTAATGCGCTCGCCGCAGAGAAGTATCACTTTCTCTATCAGAGAATCTACGGGATTAAGGCTGTATCTCTTAGAATGTCCAATACTTTTGGGCCGAGACATCAGATGAAACATTCAAGGCAGGGGGTACTAAACTGGTTTATTAGAATGCTTATAAACGGTGAGACAATCGAATTATTTGGTGACGGCTCACAGATTAGGGACATAAATTATATAGATGACGCTGTTGATGCTCTCTTGTTGTGTGCCCAAGCGAAAAAAGCCGAGGGCCAATCTTACAATATTGGTGGTGAGCCTCTAACTTTAAAGGAATTTGTTGAAAAAGCAATCGGAGCTTATGGGTCAGGAAATTATAAGCTTATTCCATTCCCGAAGGATAGAAAATCAATTGAAGTAGGCAATTACATAGCTGATATTAAAAAAATTAGAGACGATCTAGGCTGGGAACCAAAGATTAGCGTAGATGAAGGAATAAGAATGACTTTCGAGTATTATGGAAAGTTTCAAAAATACTACTGGCAATGATTCCGTTAATTAATTTGACTTTACCAAAAAAGGTAGAGCGGGAAATTAAAAAAGCAATAAACTCCGTGATAAATTCTAAGACTTACGTTTTGGGCCCTAAGCTTGAATCTTTTGAAAGACAATTTGCGAAGTATATTGGAGTTAAGTATGCAGTTGGCGTTGGAAGCGGTACAGATGCTTTGAAACTATCTTTGAGGGCCCTTGGCATTGGCCCAGGTGACAAAGTTTTAACTGTGGCTTTTACTTCTCCGTTTACCGCTGTTGCTATTGCGGAGGAAGGAGCAACCCCTGTTTTTTGCGATGTTGACGAGAAGACATATACTATAGATTTGGCAGATGCTGAAAAAAAGATTGACAAAAAGGTGAAAGCTATAATTCCGGTTCACATCTACGGTAATCCTTGCCCAATGGATCAAGTTTTGGCATTTAGTAAAAAGCGCAACCTAAAAATTATCGAGGATGCCTGCCAGGCCCATGGAGCGAAGTATAAAGGCAAAACAGTTGGCACATTCGGCGATTTGGGAGCTTCCAGTTTTTATCCCACAAAAAACCTTGGAGCATTTGGTGACGGAGGGGTTGTTGTTACAAACAGTGACTTTTTGGCTAAAAGAATTTATTCGCTGAGACATGGTGGGCAAACTAAGAGATTCTGGCACGTGTACAAAGGGGTAAATAGCCGACTGGACGAAATTCAAGCAGCCGTTTTAGAAATTAAATTAAAGGAGCTAGATAAAAACAACCTTAAAAGAGAAACACTTGCTAAGCGCTACATAAAAGAATTAAGTGGCTTACCTATTACTTTCCAGAAAACAACACATGATTCGAAATCGGTTTACCATTTGTTTACAATAAGAACTAAAAAAAGAACGCCTCTTATGAATTATCTTGGAGCAGGCGGTATTGGTTGTGATATTTACTACCCATACCCAACCCATCTGCAACCTTTGTTTAAAAATTATGAAGCAAGCAGTTTGCCAACTACAGAGTCACTAGATCACGAACTTTTGGCAATCCCTATTTCCCCTACTCTTTCTTTTAAGCAACAGGACAGGGTGATTGCAAGAATCAGGAATTTTTTTAAGAAATGAAAAATTGGATCATAGAACTTTGGCACTTTAGAGAGCTTTTATGGGCCCTGACTTTGAAAGAAATAAAGATTCGGTACAAACAAACGATCCTGGGCGTTGCCTGGGCAATTTTGCAACCGGCAGCTTTAACTATTATTTTCACTGTTGTATTTGGAATATTTTTAAAAGTTAATTCTGGAGTCGTCCCCTACCCTATTTTTGCATATAGCGCCCTTTTGCCATGGACTTTTTTCACAACCGCAGTTTCTTTTGGCGCTCTTTCTGTGGTAAACAATGGCAATTTAGTCACCAAAGTTTATTTTCCTAGGGAGATTTTACCTTTTTCTGCTGTTTTTGCCGCATTTTTTGATTTCTTAATGGCCTCGATTATATTTTTGATAATGTTACTGTATTATAAAATTGATTTAACCCTTAATCTCTTCTTATTAATTATTCCGGTTGTTTCGATATTATTGTTCACTGCAGGAATTTCACTGTTGCTCTCCGCTTTGAACGTGCTTTTTCGAGATATTAGATTTGTGGTGCCCCTAATTCTACAAATTTGGCTTTACGCAACACCAGTTATTTATCCGCTTGAACAGGTTCCGGAAAGGTATAGATTTTTGATGCTTTTTAACCCAATGACCAGTTTGATCGAAAGTTTCAGAAATTTTGCTTTGCACAAGGGTTCAGTAAGCGGTGGAATGATTTTTCTTTCTATAATTGTTTCGGTTTTGACTTTTATATTGGGCTACCTTTTTTTCAAGTATAGAGAAAGAGTCTTTGCGGATGTGATATGAAAAAAAAAGAAAATAATTTTGTTGTAAGTTTTGAAAATGTGACCAAAACTTATAAAATATCAAAAGGTAAATATGGCCTCTTAACAGAGATGTTTTCTGGCACTTTGGGCTCGGTTTTTAACAATGAAAAAAATAACTCAATCCACATCGCTTTAAAAAACATTTCTTTTAATATCAAAAAAGGTGATGCTGTAGGTATTATCGGTAGGAATGGTGCCGGTAAAACCACAATTCTCAAACTCATTTCGAAAATAACTTATCCAGACAAAGGCTCAGTTAATGTTTATGGCAAGATAGGTGCGTTTATAGAGTTGGGTGCCGGGCTTCATCATGAGCTCACTGGTAGAGAAAACATTTATCTTTATGGAGCAATTCTGGGAATGACTCGAAAAGAGATTGATGAAAAATTTGATGAGATTGTGGATTTTGCAGAAATTAAGAAATTTTTAGACACTCCGATTAAAAAATACTCATCCGGAATGTATTCCCGCTTAGGTTTTTCTGTCTGTGCTTTTTGTGATCCGGATTTGCTACTAGTGGACGAAGTACTTGCAGTAGGTGATGAAAATTTCCAGAGGAAATGTCTTAAAAAAATGCACTCCTTTGCAAACGAAAAAACGGTTATTTTCGTTTCGCATAACATGGATGCTATCAAAAGTATTTGTAGTAAAGTGATCTACCTAGATAGAGGCAAAATACAAATAATCGGCAACTCACGTGAAGTCATAAAAGAATATTTAGATGATCAATAAATTCCTACGGCCTGAAGGCCGTGATTCTTTCATCCTCGCTCAAGATTCGCATCAACTCCGGCTTGAAAGCCGGAGTTTTTACGCTCGGAATAAAAAAAACTTCTTCACGCTCATATTATTTCTAGTAATAATTTTTTCTTTTCTTTTAAGATTGTGGAAAAGCCAGGAACTATTTTTCTGGCATGTTGACGAAGATATTGTGGCGCTCACGATTAAGAGAATTCTAGTTGACCATAGACCTCAGTTGGTAGGTTTCCCTATTCCCGGTGGGATTTACTTGGGGCCTTTAGTTTTTTATTTGCTTGCAATTCCTTACACTCTTTCGCGAATGGATCCTTCTATCCTGCCCTATTTTTCTGCAATTCTTTCAACTTTTACTGTGTTTCTCGTTTATTTTATAGGAAAAACTATATTTGAGAATAGAAATATAGGTTTAATTGCAGCGGTAATTTACGGTTTTTCTTTTCTTACAAATGTATATTCGAGAATTTATAGTGGGCTTTCTTTGGTTGGTATTCTTTCACTCCTTACGTATTTGTTCCTTTTTAACCTCATTAAAAATAAAAAAGGGCATAATTTTTTCTATTTATCTTTAGTTCTACTTATAGCCGTTCAGAACGAAGGGTCAAGTTTTTCCATCTTGCTTCTATCAGTTTTGTTATGGTTTGTTTATAGATTCAGGGTTGATAGAAAGCAACTTATAGTTGGGATGTTAATTCTGCTAGTATCCCATATACCACTTTTTATTTTTAATCTCCGCCATAATTTTCTTACTGTAACAACCTTAATAAATTTTCTATCGAAAGCATCGGTGGCTGGCTTCGGTCATCAAAACACTGCTTATACGTTAATTGATGTTCTTAATGTATTCCCCCAATCACTTTCAAGATTTTTTTATGTATCAGGCCCAAATAACATTGCCACCCAAATTCTCCCATGTCCTGATTTAATAGCGGCGAGGGCTACGCAGAATTTTTTTATTTATACTGCTGCTCTCTTTATTATTTGTATTTTTTTGGTGAAATACTTATTTAAAAAAAACAGGCCGTTGGGTGAGTCGATAATTTTTTTCCATTTCTTAGTACTGATTTGTGGCTTATTAATTTACAATTTGTTTATGATAGGATATTCATATGAATGGACACTTTTAGTATTTTTCCCGGGATTTTCACTAATTGTTGCCAGTATTGCTTACGAAATCTACAAAAGAGGCTTTCTTCAAAAAACTTTAATCTTATTTTTACTTTCTTTATTTATTCTTTTAAATATCAAATTAACGCTTACCAGCCAGAATAGTTTTGGATTAAAAGCAAAGAGCTTGGCAGTTAAGGATTCCATCAAAGAAATCGGTAATAAAAGTTTTACTCTTGACTCAATAGGCTCTTGTTTTGCCCAAGGGTATTTATACCTATTTTGGTATTTTGGGAAGGAGCAGGTTTCAAGCTACGCCGATGAGTGGTTTGGCAGCGGTATCATTAAACCTCAATCGGATGCTAGAGCAAATTTAAAAGTAGTGATGGTAAATCCGTCTAAAAAGGAGTCTGAAGATTTTTTCAAAAAATACCTTCTTTATAAGGCTAAAGCTTTTAAATCGAAGGAAATAGGAGAAGTTGAAGTTTTATTCTTAAAACAGGAAGAAATCTAAGCACGGTTGTATCAATGGTCGATATTGTATAGAATTCTACAGTTGAGAAAACATATGTCTAAAATTCAAACTGTCATTCTTTGCGGGGGAATCGGTTATAGGTTAAAAGAAGAGACAGAATTTAAACCTAAACCAATGGTTGAGGTTGGTGGTAAACCAATACTTTGGCACATAATGAAAATCTATGCTCATTTTGGGTTCAATGATTTTGTTATAGCCTTAGGATATAAAGGGAATCTAATAAAAGATTACTTTGTCAATAAAAAATATTATGACGGGGATTTTACTCTTAATACTTATAGCAACAAAATTAAGCACTATCCAAAAGAGACAGTCGAAAAATTAAATATTACATTTGTTGACACAGGAATGGAGTCTTTGACAGGCGAAAGAGTAAGGAGGGTTAAAAAATATATTGACAGTGATAATTTTATGGTAACTTATGGTGACGGTTTGGCCGATATCAATATAAAGTCTTTATACAAAACTCACATTAAGAATAAGAGTTTGGCGACAGTAGCAGGGGTTTCCCCGGATTTAAGATTCGGGGGGTTTAGCGTTGACAAAAAAGGTATCGTAACGGATTTTGAGAAAAGGGCAAAGATTCAACAGTTAATTAACGGCGGGTTTATGGTGTTCAGAAAAAAAGTTTTTGATCTAATTAGACCGGACTCTATGATTGAAGATGTCTTTTTTGATCTTGTTGAAAAAAAGCAGTTAACGGTTTACGAACATAAGGGATTTTTTCATGCAATGGATACATATCAGGATATGCAAGATCTTAATGCGATGTGGAGCCAAAATCCTGCCTGGAGAATATGGTCTTAGTAGGGAAAAACATTTTAGTAACGGGAGGAACTGGCTTTATTGGCAGTCATTTGGTAGAGAGACTAATTGCGGAAGGATCAAACGTTGTTGTACCATATCAAAGCCTTAATCCTAAATCTTATTTTTTTAGAACTAAGCTAGATAAATCTGTAGTACTGGTCCAAAAAGATCTCAAAAATTTTAAAAGAACATCCGACGTTATTACTAAATATGAAATAGATTATATTTTTCATCTAGCTGCACAGTCGATAGTTCCCACCGCTTATTACAATCCACTTGAAGCTCTAGAAACTAATATTATGGGGACGGCTAACGTTTTAGAGGCAGCAAGATTATACGGTAAAGTCCAAGGCATTATAGTTGTATCATCTGATAAGGCTTACGGAAAAATCCCTCAAGCAAGTGAAGCGGACCCGTTATCCGGAGACCATCCTTATGAAACTTCGAAAGCAGCAGCAGACCTTTTAGCGCATACTTACTTCAGGACATATCACTTACCTGTAGCAATTACACGATTTGGCAATGTTTATGGTGAAGGTGACATAAATTTTAGCAGGATTATCCCAGGGATAGCGAAATCCATTGTTAAAAATGAACTGCTTATTTTGAGAAGCAACGGTAAGTTTGTCAGAGATTATGTTTACGTAAAAGATGTTGTAGGTGCATTAATTCTACTAATGAGAAATATTAAGAGTATCCAGGGGGAAGCATTTAACATATCTTCAGAAGAAAACTTGTCCGTACTGCAGTTAATTAAAACTATAGAGAGAAGACTTATGAAAGAAATTAAGTATAGAATTGCTAATAAAACATATAACGAAATTCCGAAACAATCTATTAACTTTCAAAAAATAAAAACCCAATTAGGATGGCATCCTAAGGCCAACATCAACAACACAATCGTAAATATCTTAGATTGGTATCGAGTATTTTTTGGAAAATAATTCCTAAATATTTTGATTATCTTCTAATTTACTAATTTTTAAACAAGAAAGGAATCAAAGGTTTAGATTTACTAATATAAATAGTTGGCTTGTAAAAATGATGACATGAATTCTCCCACTGTTTTATTTCCTTCAATATTCAAATGTCCGTCGAAATCAAAAAATAATTTCTTATTTGTAGATTTCACTTTTAATAGGGGTGTTAAATCAACCGTATCTATATTACGTGATTTCATAAATACTCTCATCATCAAAAAAGCTTGGTTGTCATAAACCTTATCTTTTTCAAATCCCCAAGTTACAAATCTGCCGACTTCCCATTGCTTCCCGTTGACCATGTGACCATTCGGAACTAATAACATTAAGAATTTACTATTATTAGTATGCAACAATTTTTGAAATCTTAGAATATCATTTTTAGGTTCAAGAGAGGCTTGCTCGTATTCTTGAATATCGAAATTTCTCGTTAAAGCGAATGGATCTATGCGGATATTACCAAATTGATTCTCGGGGATAGCTAATAGTTGTTTGTAATTTCCGAAATGTGAAAGAGTTTTATTCTTAGTTATTAATATTATTTTTCTTAGAATATTTAAAGGATCTATATTTTCCTCTTTGGTCAAATTAGTTTGTTGATTTGTTCCTAAATCTTCTAGTCTGAAAAGTTCATTTGTTAAACCAAGATGTGGAGAAGAGATGAAATTATCATTTTTAAGAAATTGTTTTCCGTTTTCTGTTAGTAATTCATGCTCTTGAAAAGTTTCGAGAAAGTCAGTCATATTAAAAACAAGGATTGTTAAATCGGGTTCATAATGGATACCAAAAAACCTCAGATACAGATATTCCGTCAATAAACCTCTGCCTGATAAACCGGCATTGATAACCTCAATCTTTTGTCCGGCTATTTTTGATAGACGACTTTCAATGATCTTTCCAAATGATTTATTTATCTCAAGGCCATAACCTTCAGCAAATGAATCACCTAATAATAAAATTCTAAAAGTATCAGGTGGTTTTTTAACCGTATGATCATAGTCTCTTAGTCCTTGGGAGTTAATTTTGTAATCTATGTTAAATTCGCTATTTTTGTATTTACAATTAGAATTTGGAATAAATTTACTTAAAAGTATAGGGTCAGGCATCCGACAGAAATTAATGTTAGAGTACGGTATTCTTTGAAATATTAAGAAACATCCTACTGAAGAGATACCGAGACCCAGAATTAACAAGGTTACCCTTGAGTAAAGAAGATTATTATGCCCTATCATCAAAAGTAAATAATTTTTGCCCGATAAAAGAGGTGGTCACAGCAATAAGTAAGATCGGGATTTGGGCGATAAGTGGTATGAACTTTAAAATATCAACCGCTATATAAAGTAAGACAAAATTAATAATATATACAGTTAAGTACACTAGAAAAAATCGCTGGAACTCTTTTAAAACTCTTCTCTTCGAGTGGAATGTGAAGTATCTATTCCAAATATAACTATGTACGGTTCCCAAAATATGACTAATAGTTAGTGAAATTAAGTAAGGAATTTTAAGATAGATAAAAAGTGCAAATAGAGAATACCCGATGGCTGTGTTGAGGATACCTACGAATACAAACTTAGTAATTTGACTGTAGTTTTTTTGGTCTATGATCATTAATTATCTCTTTTATAACATATTCAGGTCTTCTCTTAGTTTCTTCAAAAATAATTAGGATATACTTGCCAACAATACTGATGGCAAGTATTTGAACACCCCCCAAAAGTGTAACCAGGGAAATTATAGTCATAAAACCCGGAATCGGATTACCTAGTATTAGGAAAAGTAGAATATAGCCAAAAATAAATATAAATGATGCTACTACTAATAGAAATCCAAAGTAGGTCACAATTTCAAGTGGAACATAGGAAAAGCCAAATATACCCCTTTCCGCATCCCGGATATAATCAATTATAGTATTGTGAGATTTTCCGAATTTTCTCTCTCTTCTAATATACTCAACCTTGCCTGCTTTAAAACCTGCCCAAGCTCTGAGTCCTCTAAAGAAGCGATTTTTCTCTGGAAGATTGTTGATAACATTCATGACCTTTCTGTCGACCAGAGAATAGGTACCGGCGTTTAGAGGTATATCAATATTGGCGACCATTTTCATAATTTTGTAAAAAAATCTTCTAAATAAGCGCATCAGAATTCTGTCTTCAATATCTTTTCTATAACCAACAACGACATCAAAGCCCTTCTCCCACTGCTTAGCAAATTCCAAGATTAATTCCGGAGGATCTTGAAGATCGCAATCTAGAACAACCGTCGCCTGACCGGTACACATTCTCATTCCAGCAAGCGATGAGTATTCTCCTCCAAAATTTCTTGAGAGTAAAACTGTAGTAACTTTTTTGTCTTTTTTGGCGATTTTCCTGATCAAATTCGGCGATTGATCGGTCGAAGAATTATCGACAAAAATTATTTCATATTCATACTTCGATTTTGAGAATATCTTTTTAACAGCTGTATATGCCTTATTTATATTTTGTTCCTCGTTGTAACACGGAATGACTACAGAAATTGTTTTTTTCATCTTTGTTTAGTTTTTCCAGATACCTTTTTGCCAAGTTTAAGTCTTTTTTTAAGCATAGAAATTCTTTTATCGTCTTCCCTATAAATTGCTGCGTAGTAATTTTTTTTATTTTCAAGCCACAATAATTCAAATTCGTTTGCAAGTAAAATTCCCTGTTGGGATTTATAAAAAGTTTTTCGTACTGGAAAGACAACCTTCCTTGTTTCGTATTTATCAAGAAGCTTTTTTGCCGCTAGCTTTTTTATAAAAGGTAGGGCTTCGATAGCGATTCCTCCACCTATGGTAGTTTCAAAACCCATTTTTTTCGCCTTTTTAAGAATTTCCTCAGTTATGTTGTAAACTGACTTTGAATTGATATCGTCTCTTCCTAGTCCCATTGAACAGGCCAAGTCAACTCTTCCAACGGTAATCGTTTTTAATCTTTTAATTCCTTTCGTTAGAAAAATTTGTTCAATATTATCATAAGTATTTATTGTTTCAAGATTTATTCCAAAGCTGATACTGGATTTGAGCTCCGACGGAAAAAAAGTTTCGATTGCATCCAGATATTTTCTCAGTGCATAAGAACTTTCAATCATCGGTGCAACTAATCCTGAAACATCAAGTAATTGGGCGTCAAACATATCTCTTATTGCCTCTGCTCCGCCGATTTTGAGAATTAATCCCATATTTGCCGAATCAACAATTTCCTTGAGTCTGATTGCCTCATCAAGCCTTGTTGCCTCCGCTTCAAATTCCGCCTTGATAAGAGAAACACCGGCAATTTGTGCGAGTTCTTTTAGGTTGTCTATCATTCTTTTTTCAAGTTTATTCATATAATTTTTGTAAATTGTTTAAATGCGGTTTTGAACTCATATTTTGTAACATCATTTACTTTAACAAACTCAAGGTTACCTTTTGGCAGCACAAATGACAAATTATTTCCAACCACTTTTTTGTCTTTTTTGGCAATTTCCAAAAGTTCATGCTGGTTCAAAAAATCAACCGAAATTTGGGGGGGGATAAGGGCCTTAAATATTCTTTTATTTAAGAAATCAGAGAAATTTTCTTTTATCAAATTTCTATTTTTGGCAAGTATGTTTGCAAAAATCATTCCATAAACTATGGCAATCCCATGAGAGATTTTGAAGTTAGAAACGGACTCCAGGGAATGACCCAACGTGTGCCCGTAATTTAGTAAATTCCTGACTCCTTGGTCTAGCTCATCCTTTTCTATAAAAGATTTCTTCACAATCAAAGCTTCATATATGTATGTTTTAAGACTGAATTCTCGTTTATCGTAATTGTTAATTATTGTTATCAGTTTTTCGTGTGTTTTCCCCTTCCATCCGAGGATAAGCAATTTTGTTAGTTCTCCAATGCCACTTTTAATTTTATCTTCATCAAGGGTCTTTAGAAATGCATTTGAGATTATAACTTTTTCCGGTGGAAAGATAGTCCCGATAATATTTTTGAAGCCTTTTAGGTTTATTGATGTTTTGCCTCCAATACAACTGTCCGTCTGAGCAAGAAGCGTAGTAGGAGCATAAATCCACTTGACACCTCTAAATATGGTAGAGGCAACAAAACCTGCTAAATCTTGTGTGATTCCACCTCCGATTGCTATGATCTGATCCTTTTTTGTAAAATTTTTTGATAGGAGATCTAAATATATTTTCTTTGCAAATTCCAGACTTTTTGCCGATTCGTTTGCTTTAATATAAATAATGTTATTAAACTTTAAATATCTTTTATACAGATTAAAAATAGTTTGGTCAACTAAAAGAAAACTCTTACTTTCTTTCTCCAAAAATTTTAAATCATTTGTGAATATCACCTTATAACTACCGGATCTGGATTTAATAGTAATGTTTTTCATTTTATAGAATAACCGCCATCAATTACTATGTTTTCCCCCGTAATATAAGTGCTCTTTGTAGATATCAGAAATTCCACAAGATAAGCAATTTCCAGAGGTTTGGCAAATCTTTTAAGCGGTATTTCCCGAGCAAGTTTGGCGTTTTTTTGGGAAGAGTTTCTAAGTGTAAGATCTGTTTCTACAAAACCGGGTGAGATGCTGTTTACTAAGATATTGTACTGGGCAAGTTCCAGGGCCAAAGATTTTGTTAAGCCCACTAAGCCGAATTTAGATGAAGAGTAGAGAGATTGTTTGCCCCGGGAAATTACACCGAACATTGAACTGACGTTGATAATGTGAGAAATTTTGTTTTTTTTAAGATGAGGAACAAAACCTCTACAAAGTAAGACTGGCGAGACTAAGTTGACGTTTAGTGTTTCTTTTAAATTATCATTTGAAATATCCTCGATCCATTGAGGATTATTAATCCCTGCATTATTTATAAGAGCATACAGTTTAAGTTTTCTGTTTAGTCTGATGAAATTTTCGACTGACTCTTGATTGTTCAAATCCAGTTCCCGACGAGTGGGAGCTATCACTTTGTAACCTAGAGAGGTCAGATGTTTGGTTATAGCAGCTCCGATACCTCTTGAGCCACCGGTTATAAGTACTTGTTTCATTTAATTTTTAACCCCAGCGTATTTTAAATACTCGTCTTTGATGACCTTTCTTTTGTCAATGTCGTTAATATTCTGTTGATACCAAGAAAACAGTTGCCCGATTGCAGTTCTTATTGGTGTAAATTTAAACGATTTCAATTCATTCAGCAATCTTTTGTTGGAGCCGCTGTACTTATAATTTAAGCCTTTGTTCTTGATTATTATTTTTGATTTGAATTGAGAAGCTTCGTTTATGATGTTTGCAATTGAGAGTAGATCTATGGTTTCCCCTCGAGTTAAGTTGTAATCTTTGTGTTTGTTGTGACGATTAATAAAATGTTCAACTATAGTAGTTAGATCATCTATATAAAGATAGTCAAAGTGAACATTTTGATTAATTATTATTGGCATTTTAAAGATATTCTTGACTATGGCATTTGAAATAAATTTAAAGTAACAGTTCTCGTATTTTCCAAATACTCCGAAAAGCCGTAAGTTCACTATATTATTTGAATTTTGGATAAATTTGGAACAAATATATTTAGAAAAACCATAATCGTCGACAGGAATGTAGGTATCAAAATAATCTTCGGACATATTGGGTTTATAAAATCGCATATCGTATTCTGCACCTGTACCAAAAAAGATCATCTTTTCGAAATGATTTGAATTTCTGGTTAGGTTGAAAAACATTCTTAAATTTTCATAAATAACATTTTCTTTTCCGACAGTATCCCTGCCTCCCCCAACGTTAGCACAGTGAATAATGACATCGACTTTATTTTGTACTATATACTTTCTTACTGAGTTCTCTTGTAGTAAATCTAGTTTGTTATGGGGAGGCCCTAAAACCGGGTATCTATCTTGCAGGTACTCTTTGAGATTTCTCCCAATAAAACCGCCTGCTCCGGTTATCATAATACGTTTCATTTTTCCTCCCACAGGGGGATTAACATATTTTCTTTGAATTCCTTTTCGGGCAGTAGTGGCGACATTTCTTCAAGGGGTGGCGAAACGAATTTACCTTCTGCGGTCTTTTTGGTGATTAGCTTTGGAGTAAGCATTAAATTTCGGACACTATTGATATCGCAAATAATTGGGCCAGGGGCGTTTAATGCTTTAACAATTTTTGCCTCCATATCTTGGTGATTGCTGATGCGAATGGCTTCTAGTCCATAAGCCTTGGCTATCCTAACTATATCGGGACAACTTAACCCACTTTTTGAATTAGAGCCAACAAAACGACCTTCGAACAAGTTTCTTTGTGTGTTACGAATTGAAAGATAGCCATCGTTGGAATATACAAAGATCTTAATCGGCAAATTGTGATGCTTGATCACTTGGAGCTCATGTATGTTCAGCTGGATACTACCGTCTCCTTCAAAGCAGATGACTCGTTTGCCGGGATTTGCAAAGGCAGCTCCTATTGACGCTGGTAAACCGTAGCCCATTTGAGCACAACCATTGTTAAGGATTATTCTTTGACCCTTTTTGACGACGAAAGCTTGATAAGAACAATTCAGCGGCCCTACGCCATCTGATAGGACTATTAGCTCTCCTATTTTGAGGTGTTTGCTAATAGTTTCAATAAAGCAATAAGGATTTACATAATTTTTCTCTTGCCAAAATTCTTTTGGTACGTTTGGGTATTTTGCAACCATTTTTTTGCAGTAATTACGCCAATCATTTATTTTTAATTTAATCTCGTTGGATTTAAGTTGACTAATCATTTCATCAATGAAATTTGCAGCGTCGAAATTAACTTTCAAATTTGGGGAGATAATTTTTTTATTGAGTTCCGCTATGTCGATATCCACAATAACTTTGTATGCATTTCTTGCAAAAGCTTTATATGTAAAACCTATCGTTCGAATATCGAGTCTTGCACCAATTGAGATTAGAAAATCGCTATTTTGGATAATAAAGTTAGCAGCTCTTTGACCAAAAGCGTGAGCCCTGCCAAAATAGTATTTGTTAGAATTGGGTACTTGATCATAACCAGCGTAACTTACAAGAGTTGGGATTTTAATCAGGTTTATCAATTTAAGAAGTTCGTCTGTAGCATGCGCCAGACGAATACCGTTTCCGACATACAGTACCGGTCTTTTTGAATTTTGTAATTTATCAATAGTTTTATGGACTAATTTTTTAAGTTTAGTCTTTTCCCGTTGAGATTTAATGTTTAAAATAAATTCTTTTTCTGAAAATTTTTTTAAATTTTGCCAATTAACGAAAGTTCCTTGTATATCAAGTGGGATATCTACCCAAACCGGACCGGGTCTACCACTTTTGGCCAGATAAACTGCTTTTTGGAGATGATATAACACTTCCAACTCTTTTGTTACTGTAATAGCGTATTTAGTTATCGGCTTAACTATGTCAACTGTGTTAATTTCCTGGTCTCCTAGTTGCCTAAGTCCTGTACCTTGCGCACTTAAATCCCTTCTTACCTGTCCAGAGATACAGAGCACTGGTATTGAATCGAGCCACGCCCCCGCAATGCCGGTGATTGCATTAGTTGCACCGGGGCCGGTTGTAACTACACAAACGCCAATATTACCGTTTACCTTTGAATATGCTTCTGCTGCCGTAGCCGAAGCTTGTTCATGATGATTGCAAATAAATTTAATTTTTTTACTTCTTCCAAATGAGTCAACCAGGTGAATATTCCCGCCGCCGGAAATTAAAAAAACATGTTTTACTTTTAATTTTTCGATGAAATCAACTACAATATCTGAAACCTTAACTTGATTTGACATTTATAATGAGGGGCAGAGTCAACAAATTATAGCAAAACTGAGACTGTTCACAAATGAATAAGACTCTAAGTAAATTTATAAAAGACTACTACAAAAAAAATCACGCTCCTCAAGTCTTTATTCCCGGAGTTACACCTGTCAGGGTTTCTGGGCGGGTTTTTGACGAGAAGGAAATTGGGAATGCAGTTGAGGCCTCTTTAGAATTTTGGCTGACCGAAGGACATTTTGCTGAGGAATTTTGTAATAAATTTTCAAAGTTTTTGGGCGTCAAATACGCAACTCTTGTAAATTCCGGCTCGAGTGCAAATTTAGCAGCGTTTTCGGCATTAACTTCTGAAAAGTTGGGCAAGCGCCGGATTCAAAAAGGTGATGAAGTGATTACTGTCGCCTGTTCTTTCCCAACAACTGTTAATCCAATCATTCAATACGGAGCGACTCCTGTTTTCGTAGATGTTGATACTGCAACCCGTAATGCTATGCCAGAACTAGTTGAGAAAGCTGTCTCTAAAAAAACTAAGGCTATAATTATGGCCCATACTCTGGGCAATCCTTTTGATATTGATGAAGTTTTGAGAGTCGCAAAAAAGTATAAACTTTGGATTATAGAGGACTGCAGCGACGCATTAGGTTCTCGGTACAAAAATAAATTTGTGGGGTCATTTGGAGACCTGGCAACCTTTTCTTTTTACCCTGCTCACCAAATCACCATGGGTGAAGGCGGTGCGGTAGTTACCAACAACCCTAATTTGTATGTTCTTGTCAATTCATTTTGCGAATGGGGAAGGGATTGCTGGTGCAGAACAGGGCAGGACAACAGGTGTGGGAGACGGTTTTCGTTTCAACTAGGACAACTGCCTTATGGATATGATCATAAATATACGTATTCACACATTGGCTATAATTTAAAACTTACTGATATTCAAGCAGCTATTGGTCTTGCTCAACTTAAAAAACTGCCAAAATATATAAAAATTAGAAAGAATAATTTCGAATTTCTTTATAAAAACCTAAGGAGACATGAGAAATTTTTTATATTACCTTGGTGGGGCAAATTTTCAGAACCTTGCTGGTTTGGATTCATGATAGTCATCAAAGAAGATTCCCCTTTTTCTCGACTTGATTTGGTAAACTTTTTACAGGTAAACAAAATAGAGACCAGGAGTTTATTTGCTGGTAATCTATTAAGACACCCTGCTTATTTAAAGATTAAAAAAAGGGTTGTAGGAAAATTAGTAAATAGTGATCTGATCATGAATAATGGGTTTTGGATCGGCGTTTACCCGGGAATTGATAAGCAACAGTTAAAGTATGTCGTCTCAAAATTTGATGAATTTCTGGCGAAGTATTAGACGAGATCAATTATTGCTCTCTATTCTTCTAATTGGACTTGTGCTTCGAGGATTAAATCCAACTTTTGGTTCTCCTTCTCTTTACGTTTCTAATGATGAGGCGATTGCTCATCTTTCTGCGTTTAATATGATTATTAAAAAAACCCCAATTTCGATTGCAAACTATACCCCTCTTGGTGCTTACGTCCAATTACCATTTTTGGTCGCCAGCTTTCTAATTATGAAGATTTTAGGTCTAGTTTCAAATGCAGGCGATTTTGAATTGTTCGTATTAACCCATGAAGGCTATTTTCTTTTTATTCCAAGGTTAATTTCGGCATTTTTTGGAACGTTAACTGTATTATTAATCTACAAGATGACTTTTAAACTTTTTAAACATAAGCAGACAGCATTAATTTCCGCTTTTTTTGCCGCAGTTTCATTTAATCTTGTTCACATATCCCATTTTGGAAGGCCCTGGGCTGCTGCTCTTTTTTTCTTTTTACTTGCAATTTATCTTTCAATTAAAAACAGCTTCACATTTTCTTATATCACAGTTGGCATTTCATACGGATTCCATCAGGTGGGAATTCTAGCAATACCATTAATCGTCCGGTTTACAAAAAAGAGACTTCAAGTTGGTAAATTACTTAACATAACAATTTTGATTTTAATGATTATTATTCTAAGTTCTTTGACACTTAAAATTGGGGTTATTAAATCAATTGGACAAGGTCAATCTTTTTTAAAACCAGATACTATTATTACTGATTTATTAAAGGGTGAAAATAATCTATTCAATTTGTTGTCAAAAACTGTACTAAATAATTCATTAATTCATTTTTTTCTTAATCTTCTGATAACTGATGGGGTAATTATAATATTTACGATTTTGGGAATTTTTATTTCGTTTAAGCAAAGATTAAGAAGAAAAATAATATATTACGTTTTGGGTTATTTTTTATTCGCGGTTTTATTTTTCTACTCTTTACCAAGATATTTGCTGCCAATATTTTTAATTTCCATTCCTTTTGCTGCTCACGGAATAACAAATATTTTCCCGAAAAGTAAAATTATTATTGCAATATTGTTAGCAATTTCTAGTGTAAACTCGCTATGGTGGAATTATCTTTATCTTCAGAAACCCACATTTATTTTGGCTTCTGAATGGATAGAGAAAAATGTGGTGTCTGGTGAGAAAATTGCAAATGTTGGCGGAAGATTTACTACTTTTGCGCCTGACAAATCTTCTATAGATTATTTGCAGAAATTCAATCCTAATTCTTACAGGAGGCTATCCGAAAAAGTTGAATTAATGACCGAAGATAACACAAGAAATATTTTATATCTAAACCAAATTCCTAATGCAAAAGACAACTTATTCTATTATATTACTGACTACTCCCCTACTTACCTTATGAATTATTATTTCACAAAAAGAGATAGTCTTATTTTGAAATATCCCAATTTCTTCGAGGAGGTAGTTGTTTTTAATCCATCAAGAGGTGGCAGAGATGAGGAGATCGCAGAAACGCTTTTTGACCCGAGTTCAAACTTTGATACTTATGATATCCGTACTCACCCGTCTATGTACAGCCTTGAAAAAATGGGGCCCATTGTCGAGATACTTAAATTTAAGAATTAATTCTGATCATGGATCCTAAACCTTAACCTTTATTGAATACGCTGGACACATATTTCGAGTTGACATCATTTCTTATATGTGCCTGAAAAGTCCCTCATCTTGATGTTTATTGGAGAGCAGTAGCTTCAATAAAATTTTCTGATCAATGATTTTGTATTATAATACTAACTCTTTGGAATAATATAATGAGAATAAAGCGCAATGATTTACCAGCAATTGCGGGAGGGAAACCAGCAAGAAAAAACTTTTTGTACTTTTACACACCTCAAATTCCCAAAGAAGATATTGAAAGTGTGGTTAAGGTTTTAAAATCTGGTTGGATAACGACAGGCCCAGTTGTTTTAGATTTTGAAAAGAAACTTAAAAGTTATGTTGGTACAAAATACGTATCTGCGGTTAGTTCCTGCACAGCTGCTTTACATCTTTCATTAGTCGTACTGGGCATAAAACAGGGAGATGAGGTGATAACAACTCCCCTCACCTTCGCATCAGTTGCCAATGTAATTGTGCACACTGGGGCAAAACCAGTCTTTGCTGATGTTGAAAAAGAGACTGGAAACATTGACCCACATGAAATTATAAAGAAAATCACCCAAAAAACGAGAGCAATTATTGTTACCCATCTTTTCGGAAGGCCGGTTAATTTAGATGCTATATTAAAAATCGCGCAAAAACATAAATTAATATTAATTGAAGACTGTGCTCATGCTCTGGGGGCGTATTATAAAGGGAGGCATGTTGGTTCCGTTGGTGATTTTGGTGCTTTTTCGTTTTATGTTACAAAAAATATTACGACGGGCGAAGGTGGCGCATTAACTGTTAATAATCAACGCTGGGCAGAATTGGCAGATGTTTTGCGGCAACACGGACTCTCTAGAAATTCCTGGAAGCGATATAGTCAAAAGAATATTGAATATTACAAATTGGAGACAGCCGGCTATAAATATAATATGACAGACATGGCTGCAGCTTTAGGTATTAGTCAATTAAAAAGATTTAAAAAAAACCAAGGTCGCAGGGAACAAATTTGGGCAAAATACAACAAGGCTTTCTTTAATCTTCCGGTTGGTATTTCTTCTAAAGTAAGCAAAGATATAATCCACGCAAAGCATATTTACCCTTTGGTTTTAGATTTAGAAAAATTAAAAGTGGGAAGGGATAAAATTAGGGAAGCCCTTGCTTTGGAAAAAATCGGCACCAGCGTACATTTTATTTCCTTACACTTGCAACCTTTTTATAAAAAACTTTTGGGGTGTAAACCGAATGATTTTCCAAATGCCTTATACCTTTCGACAAGGTTAATTTCTATACCTTTGTCTCAAAACTTGTCAGATGATGACGTTGAGAGTGTGGTTTTAGGTGTAAATAAGGTAATAAAATATTTCGTCAAGTGAAATCAAGGAAAATACAGCTATATGGAAAAAAGAATATGAGGATAGGATGGATAGGTTTTCATATGGAAGGACTTCCTGCTTTACAGGCTGTAGCAAAAGCAGGTCTGGGTATCAGGGCTGTAATTACGCTTGAGCAAAAATTAGCTGGTAAGAAAAGCGGTTCATCTGATTATCATAAAATATGCAAAAAGCTTAAACTTCCACTTATTGAGGTTGTTGATATTAATGACGAAAATTCTTTTGTAATCTTAAAAAAAATGGATCTTGATTTGGTATTCGTGATTGGCTGGACACAATTATTGAGTCCAAGGATATTGAAACTTGCGAAAATAGGGATGATAGGAGCCCATGCATCGTTGTTACCTCATAATCGAGGAAGAGCTCCTATTAATTGGGCGCTTATAAATGGCGAAAAGAAAACAGGCAATACGCTGTTCTGGCTTACAAAAGATGCTGACCGGGGAGACATAATTGACCAAACACTTATTCCAATAACGCCCTATGACACTTGTACTTCACTGTATAGTCAAGTGGCTAAGTCTAACGAAGAGATGATACTTCGTACACTTGCGGAATTATTTACCGGAAAAATCGCAGGAAAAACACAAAGACAAAATGCTGAACCTCCCCTGCCAGAACGCCATCCTGAGGACGGCTCAATTGACTGGACAAAAGATAGTTTAAGTGTTTATAACTTCATACGTGCCCTAACAAGGCCATACCCCGGGGCTTTTAGTCGGCTTTTAGGACATTGTTTTTTTGTCTGGCAAAGCGCCTTACTAAATGGAAACTATACTTTCCGTGCAGATCCAGGAGAGGTTATAGGACCAGTATTCAGTCCTGTGGACAATGCGTGCGGACAGGTTGTTGCTTGTGGAAACGGTGCAATTATACTTTTGGAGTTAGAGCGGGATGATGGAGTAATTTTTAGCGGAAAGCGCCTAAGTGATCAATCTTGGAAAGGGAAAAATTTTAATAATGGCAAGTAGACGTGTTCTCGTGATAGCTGCACATCCGGATGATGAAATCCTCGGTTGTGGGGGGACTATCGCCCTGCACACCCGTTCGGGCCATAACGTTACGAGCGTGATAGTTTGCGAAGGAGAGTCTTTGCGTTATGGAAAATCTGGAGTCGGGCAAAATATACACACCCAGAAAGCGGCAAAAACACTTGGAGTTATTGATGTTCGTTTGTTGAATTTTCCGGATCAAAAATTGGATACGTTTACGTTAACAGAGGTAATAACCCCTTTGGAAGAAATTGTGAGAGAAATAAAACCAGATATTGTCTATTGTCAATACGGAGATGATATCAATGTTGACCATCAGTTATTATTTAAAGCACTGCTAGTTGCAACTAGACCGATAGAAAAATCCATAGAAGCTATCTATGCATTCGATACCGCCAGCAGCACGGAATGGGCCTATCCTAGAACTTTTGCCCCGGATACGTGGGTAGATATTTCAAAAGTTCTGGATATAAAACTTGCAGCTCTTTCCAATTATAAGAGCGAGATGCGACCATACCCACATCCTAGGTCAATAAAAGCACTTCGGTATCGTGCGAACGCTTGGGGCAATATTGTTTGTGTTGAGGCAGCAGAAGTGTTTATGACTATTAGAAGCATATTTCGTTATGGTCAAACTCCGCTTGGACTAATTAAGGTAAACAAGAAGTAAACTATTCACGTCCAGAGAGCGTGACATTTTGACTTTTGTCTACTCAAAATAGAAATGGATAAAAGACAAGTCATCAAAATCGGCAAAAAACTCTTAGGTGAAGAGCAACCCGTCTATATCATTTTTGAAGTTGCGAGTACTCACGAAGGGGACTGGGAAGTTGTAAAAGATTACGTTAGGAGCGCAAAAGAAGTCGGTGCGGACGCGGTTAAGTTCCAACTGTTTGAAGCAGATAAAATATTGAATCCTATAAGTAGAGGTTTAAGGTCGACTTATAATTATTTCCGCAAAACCGAAACTCCAAGGATCTGGTTTCCTAAACTCAACAAGCTTTGCGAAAATGTCGGTATTGACCTTTTATGTACTCCTTTTGACGAAGATGCCGCAAGTTTTTTGAATAATATCGGTATCCCTGCAATTAAGATAGCTTCAGGAGAATTAACTAACACACCGTTTCTTTCTCACGTTGCCAAATTTGGTAAGCCGGTTATCCTCTCGACCGGAATGGGAGACATGGAAGAAGTAGGGGAAGCGGTTAGTATTCTTAGGAAGAACGGCTGTAATCAAATTGCCATTTTACAATGCACTTCCGTCTACCCTATGCCCTATGAAGACGCAAACATCGCAGCTATGAACACAATGCAAAAAAGGTTTGATACAGTCGTTGGATATTCAGACAATGGATCTAAAGGTTTTCTTGTACCACTTATAGCAGTTGCAAGAGGTGCTTCGATTATTGAAAAACACGCCACTTATAAAAAGGATCGCGGGCATTTGGATGATACTTTTGCCTTAACGATTGACGAATTTGCACAATTGGTGAAAAGAATAAGGGATCTTGAGAAAAGATACGCAGGTAGATTTTCGGATGCAATTGATGAATTGAGGGACGCGTACGGCGACGACGTGGATAAAGTAATCGGTAGTTCGGTTAAAAAACCAGCGAGAGACGGGGTTCTCAGAGAAGATGGCACTTTGATGCTTGAAGCAGATGAAAGGCAATGGGCAAGAAGAGGAGTTTATCCAAAAAGAAAAATAAAAAAAGGTGAGCTGATTACCAGCGATAATATTTTCGTAATTAGACCGGATATTGGAGTTTCCATTAAAGATATATCGAGTATAATAGATCTTGTAGCCCGCGAGGATCTCAAAGCAAGAATGCCGATACTTATAAAAAAAGGGGCGGTTAGAAAGTTTAGAAAAAGCGATATTAAAAAAGTTTACCACCAAAAATACCTAAAACAGTTCTCTAAGATATTAGAAAAAGATGCGTTGTTTAATTAATTTTTTTATTTCCGTTTGATTCAGGGGTTTTTGTAAGTTACTTGCGTATGTGAATCTTTTTGCCTTTGAAGAATTCAGGTCGTGATTCTTCTCTTTAATTCCTAAAAGGTTTATTAAATAATAATCTTCTTTTTCCCTAACATATGGAGATTCGTCTTCGCTGATTAAAATTTCATGTAATTTCTCGGCAGGTCTTAAACCAATGACTTTGTGTTTAGCATCCGGTGCAATAACCTTTGCAAGATCCCCTATTCTGATACTGGGAAGCTTGGGTATAAAGATTTCTCCTCCTTTGGTATTTTGTAAACACTTAAGAGTAAATTTAGAAAGTTCCTCAGTAGATATCCAAAAGCGTGTAGACTCTGGATGGGTAATGGTTAAAACATTTGAATCTTTCTGCGTAAGAAATATCGGGATGACCGAGCCACGGCTCCCTAAAAAATTGCCACACCTGATTACACAAAAATCGGTTTTTTTTGCTCCTCCATAGAAGTTTGCGTCAATAAATAATTTTTCGGCACAAAGTTTTGAAGCTCCATACAAGCTGATTGGGCTGCATGCTTTGTCAGTGCTAATTAAGATTGTTTTTTCTACTCTTTGGTCAAGTGCGACATCGATAACATTAAGGCTTCCTATAATGTTGGTCTTTATAACTTCTGATGGATTATACTCACCCGATGAAATATGTTTTAGAGCAGCTGCATGGATAATATAATCGACCCCGGAGCTTGCTCTTTGCAATCTTTCTTTATCACGAACGTCGCCTAGTAAAAATCTCAACTTTTTAGCATGTTTTAAAAATTTTTCCGCCATATCCAGTTGTTTATGTTCATCCCTGGAATAAATTCTAATGACTTTTGGAGGATTGTGTTTAAATAGATATTCAACGAAATATTGTCCGAACGAGCCGCTTCCGCCTGTTATCAAAATAGTCTTGTTTTTAAGATTTAACATTTTTGTTTCTAACTAAGCCTGTTTTAGCTTCACAAGAATACCTAAAAAATTATGTTGTGTCAAACAAGCCGATTAACTATTTGCTAAAATAGGCAGGTGCAAAATTCTAAGGTAGTTGCAATTATACAAGCAAGAATGTCGTCTTCAAGGTTGCCTGGAAAAATTATGGCAGATATCGAAGGACATCCTATGCTTTTCCATATTATAGAAAGGGCACGAAGAATTATGGGAATAGATGATCTGGTGATTGCAACGACTACGCAAAGAAGTGATGACCTCGTCGAGCAGTGGGCAAAAACGAACGGGGTCAATGTTTTTAGAGGATCCGAGGAAGATGTTTTGAAACGTTATTTTGATACCGCTTTAAAGTACAATGCAGATGTTGTTGTTAGAATTTGTGCAGACTCTCCCCTATTTGATCCAGAATTAACAGGAAAAATGATTGTGGCACTTGTAGAAAATAGAGGCGATTACATAGCGCTTGAGAAAAACCAACCAAGTGCTAATTCTGGTGTCAATGTTTTGAGTTTTACAGCTTTAAAAGAGGCGCATGAAAAAGCATCAGCAGGTTATCAACGTGAGCATGTTGTCCCCTATTTTATAGAATGCCCCCGAAAATTTAAATACGTTTATGTAAGTCAGAATCCGGCTTTTGCAAGAAGCGACTTTAGGTTGTCTGTTGATACTGCCTCCGATCTAGAATTAATTAGAGAAATCTATAAACACTTACATAAAAAATCAGCAATTATCGATCTTAAAAAAGTTATTAAGTTTTTAGACAAAAACCCGGCTGTTAAAAAAATCAATGCTCACGTTGTAAGTATCGGCGGACAAAGACCCGGTTTTAAAATCCTGATTATAGTTGCTGCTAGTCAAAAAGTGGGGTACGGTCATTTATTTAGGATGCTGACGCTTGCCAAAACGCTAACGGAACGGTTTGCAAACAGTGTGGAATTTTTAATAGAGGGCGATCATTTTGCAAAGAATTTCATTTTGAAAAAACATTTTTTATTAATTACGACTTCTCATAAGACTTTGCAGGACTATATTAGCCCTAAATTCACGGCAGTGATAATTGATTCGCATGAAAACAAGTTAAATAAAATATTCTCCGGAATTAGCACTAGAATTTTAAGAGTCAGTTACGATGATGAACAAAATGGTGAATTTGCCGATATTAACTTCATGCCGTTTGGATCCAAATACAAAAAAGTTCATAAAGGTTTTAAATATTTAATTTTAGGCAACAAGTTTGATAAGTTAGATAAGAAAAAAAGACAATATTTATTAATTTCGGCAGGTGCCGCTGATTCAAACAATTGCACTTTGAAAATAGCGCAAATACTTCTTAACCGGAAGGCTCACCTACCGCTGGCGCTTTTGATTGGACCTTTCCATAAACACAAGAAGAAACTCGAAAATTTTAAGAAAAATTTTCCTCATGTAAAAGTTTTTGAAAAAGCAAACCTAAATGTCGTATTTTCCCAGACGAGAATGGCTATTTGCTATTTCGGCGTAACCATGTTTGAAATGATAAGCTGGGGTATAATTTGCGCTGTGTTTTCAATAAACCCGAGACAATCGAAAGAAATTAAATTCTTCAAAAAAAGTATTTTGAGTGATCTGGGACCAATTAACAGTAAAAATTTCAAAACAAACGTTGATGAATTTTTAAACAATAAAAATGCGCAATTAAAAATTAGAGAAAATGTAATGAGGATAAGTATAACAAATGGTGACTATAGGGTTGCAAAGATAATACAGGGTACATTACTAAAGGGATTTAAAGGTTGATTTGTTATGAAAACCCATAAGGGTAGAATTTTGGAGAAAGTAGAGAAGAAAAATATTATAGATTGTATTTATTGCGGTTTTATTCACGTACATCCCTCGCCATCCAAAGAAGAGGTTTCTCGTCTATATCAATCCAATTACTACTCAAATGAAAAACCGTTATATATAAAGAGGAATATTGAGGATGAAAAATGGTGGCAGTCCGTATTCAAAGATAGATTGCAAACCATTGATGAGTTTCGGAAGACTGATGGGAAAAGGCTGTTAGAATTCGGCTCTGGGCCAGGGCTTTTTTTGAAATATGCCAAAAAAGACGGCTGGGATGTTATTGGGGTCGAAGCTTCCCAAATTGCTGCCGAATTCAGCAAAAAAAAGGGGCTACGCATAATCGAAACTTTATTTGAGGATTTGGACACCCGAAGCTTGGGATTGTTTGACTGTGTCGCTTTATTTGAAGTTCTTGAACATGTTGCGTTTGCCAAAGAAACTTTAGTAACAGCTAATAAACTACTAAAGACCGGAGGAGTTATATGTCTTTCTATCCCAAATGAATACAATCCCCTTCAAAATGTCGTTAGACAAGCTAATAAAATAAAAACTTACTGGTTGGTTCCCAAAATTCATATTAATTATTTTACTATCGATTCGATTTCCAGACTCTTGGAAAAGTGTGGATTCAAAGTTGTTTATATGGAGGCAACATTTCCTATGGAACTTTTTATTCTTATGGGAGATAACTATTTAGGAAATGATAAATTAGGTAGGCTTGTGCATGGCAGAAGAAAAAGGTTTGACATATTACTTTCAAAGTATAATAACCAGTTGAAAAGAAATTTCTATAGAAGTCTAACTGAACTGGGGATCGGACGAAGTATCACAATGTATGCAAGGAAAATATAATGAAAAAGTCACTAGTTATTATAGGGGGAAGTAAACATCATGTTAGGTTTATTACAGCTGCAAAACATAAAGGTTATATAAACTTTGTTTTCGATAAAAACACTCAGGCGCCAGCTAAATTTAGTTCTGATTATTTTTTTGCCATCAGCACAGATAATTACCAAGCGATAATTAAAGAATTAAATCTTTATAAAAATATATTTCTATTTAAAGGGGTACTTTCCTATTCTTCCAGATTTCTCGCACTTAACACAGTTTTAGAACTAGCAAAAGTCTTTCGTTTTAATTCGTTTTCTGCCAAGTGTCATAATTATTTATTCGACAAAGAGTTACTCTTCTCAAAATTATCTGTCGAATTGAATATCCCGAAATTCGGGATATTAAATCAAGAACGCGATATCGATAATTTACATAAGACACTGGGTTTCCCACTAATAATAAAGCCTACAAGGGGCATGGGATCCAAGAACGTCTTCAAGATAGTTGATAAAAGACAATTGGACAAATTTTGCAATAAAATAAAAAAAGGGATTAAAAAAAATAAAATAATAATTCAAAAATATGTACAGGGTAATGAGTATTGTTTAAATGGATTTGTTTTTAGAGGAGAAGTGAAATTGTTCCCAATTGTTCAAAAGTTTACTCTAGACCCGAATCATTGTTTTACCCATCTGGGTTTTAAGGTACTCAAGAAAGGGGATCTTAGTAATAGCCTAATCAGGGGGTTGAAAGATACCTTTGCTAGAACTTGTCAGTTATTACAGGCAGACAATTATTTTTTTGCAAGTGATGTTATTATTTCTGGAACCAAAATTTACATTATAGATTTCGGCTTTTTGTTAGATTCGAAAATTGATCGTTTACTTTTTGCTACAGGTTTAGATATATATGATATCTTAATAGATATTACAGCTAGTAAAAAACCGAATTACGGTGAAACATTGTTGCTTGAAGATAATATCTATTTAAAATTCCTGTTTGCCAACAAAAAAGGCCGTTTGAAAATTAACTCAGGTATAAAAGTTCCAACTCAGCTTGATGCTTTGGAATGGGAAAGGACCACTGGGGATATAGTAGTGCCTCCATCATCAATAGCCGATGCATTAGGATGGATAGTTGCGAAAGAATTGGACTTTAATAATAAATCTATGGAAAGAAATTTATTTTCAGTTTTATAAACTTTAAAATATGAAATTAATTAGAATCAATAAATGTCCAGTTTGTAATTTTATCAAGTTCTCTCTTCTTTTTAAGAAAAATGGTTTTTCTTTTTATAAGTGTAATAATTGCTCATATGTTTTTGTGAATCCTAGACCAGATGAGAAAGTATTATTCTCTTACTACAATGAGGATTTTTTTAAAGGAAAGATAGAATTCCCGGGTCGCTGGACCAAAAACTATCACGAAGGAACTGCGGCTTATATCGGCAGATCCAAAAAAATACTTTCAGAAATCATCAACTATAATAAAGGTGGAAAGCTCTTGGACATCGGCTGTGGGTTGGGGTACCTAATTGAGCAAGCTGAAAAAGCTGGCTGGGAAACCACAGGATTAGAAATTTCTGATTACGCTATTAGGGAATGTAGAAGGAAACATCTAAAGGTCAAAAAAGGACAGATAGAAAAGTTAGATCGTTTTTCAAATTTTTTTGATGTAATTGTCGCGCAAGATGTTTTAGAGCATGTTTTTAAACCAGAATACTTTTTAAACAAGGTTAACAACCTTTTAAAAACAAATGGCCTGTTTGTTTTGGAACTTCCGAATAATTCCTCTCTGAGAGCAATTCTAATGGGTAAGGCTTGGATTGAGTACATCCCTCCAGTTCATTTAAATTTTTTTGATAAAAAAAATCTTTTACTAATTTTAAAAAATCATGGCTTTGAAGTAAAAAAAATATATAGCGAGATTTCGATAACTATTGGTTTAAGAGAGACACTCAGAAGATTGGGGCAGAATCAACCTAGATTGATATATCCGTTTTTAAACGCAGGCGACGTTATTATTACTAATTTCAAAAGAAAATTATTTTATCCCCCTTTAAATTTTATTGCTCAAAAGTTTGACATTCATGGAGATTTATTGATCGCTTTCGCAACTAAATATCATAATTTAAAACAATCATGAAATCTGTAGTTATGATTGGCGGGGGCCTGCAGCAAGTAGAAGCTGTAAACGAAGCCAAAAAGTTAGGATTTTTTGTTATAGTCACAGATAAAAACGAGTCTGCTCCATGTTTTAAAAATGCGGATTTGAGTGTAGTTTTAGATGGTAATGATGATAAAGGTATCTCTGAATTTATTAATAAAAATAAAAAAAGATTTAATATACTTGGTGTTTTTACTTGTGTCAATTTAGCATCGACTGTGGCAAATGTGGCAAAACAATGTCAACTTCCTGCTGTAGCACCAGAAGCTGCAGAGCTGGGTGACAATAAGTTTGAACAGAAGAAAATACTGGCAAAACATAAGATACCGACACCTTTCTTTTTAACTGTAAATACACTCAATCAAGCAAAAGTGGCCCACAAAAAAATTGGCCAAAAGGTTGTTATCAAACCTATAGATAGTTTTGGTGGACAAGGTGTCAAAATTGTTAATAATGAGAAAGAACTTAAAGAGGGCTTCAGGGCTATATATAAATACTCTAAAAAGAAAACGGCAATTATTGAAGAGTTCGTGACTGGTCATTTTGCTGACCTTGAAGGAATTTTTTATAATAATGTTTTTTTCCCAATTGCAATTGTCGATAGCTATTTTATAACTGAATATCCAAAGGGTAATTTGATAAGTCCCATCGAATATAAAAATGTTTATCCAAGCATAGTGGATAAACAAACAGAAGATAAATTATTTAAAATTATGGAAAATGCAGCTCGAGTTCTTGGAATAAACTTTGGCCCGGTTGCAGCCGATATGGTTATTACAAATAAAGGTTTACTTGTTATTGAAATGTCTGCCAGACTTCATGGATCGTCTTCGAATTTGTTTCTGATTCCAGAAGCTTCGGGAATCAGACCCGTTGAATTATTGATAAAAGTGTTGACCGGACAACCGGTTTCAAAAAAAGAAATTACCAAAAAGTTTAATAAGGTTGGGATTTATAAGTATCTTTTAACGAAAGAGGGCACAATTAAGAAGATTAGTGGTTTGAATAAGATGAAAAAACTAAAAGATTTGAAAAAGATTTTTTTATTTAAAAAGGTTGGAGACAATATTCTTTATAGAAATAGCACGGACGTTCCTGCGAGTTTAACAGTTGTATCAAAAACATTGAAAAAAGCTGAAAGTACAATTAAAGAGGCTAAGTCAGAAATAATATTTGAGTTTGAAAACTAAATTATAGCTTTAGTTATATTCTTGTGATATAGTTTTGCATTGAGTATGAAGCTAAGGAACAAAATAGCTCTGATAACAGGGGCTAGCAGGGGAATCGGGAAATCTATTGCACTTGCTATGGCAAGAGAAGGTGCAAATATAGCAGTTTGTTATAACACCAATTTTAAGGAAGCGCAGAAAGTGGCTAAGAACATAGCAAAATTCGGGGTAAAAGCTTCAACTTATAAATTAGACGTCTCTGACAGAAAGAGCGTAAAAAAAGCGGTAACTGATATAAAAGCTACTTTTGGAAGGATCGATATTTTGATAAACAATGCGGGAATAAACATTACCAATGATTTTGATAAAATAACGGACAGCGATTGGGACAAGGTTGTCGACGTGGATATGAAGGGGCCTTTTATTGTTACCCAAGAAGTCCTAAAAGTGATGAGTAAGCAAAGGTCAGGTAACATAATAAATATTGCTTCATTGAGCGCTGAGGACGGTGGCCCTAGAACACCCTCTTACGCCGCTGCCAAGGCAGGTGTGCTTGCACTCACATTAAATGAAGCAATTTTCTGTGCAAAATTTAATATTAGAGTAAACGCAATATCACCTGGTGTAATAGCTTCGGATTTAACAGAAAAGACGATGCACCCAAATGTCAAGAAAAAAAGGCTATCGCAAATTCTCCTGGGTAGATTCGGACGTTATGAGGAAATCGGACCCGCCGCAGTATTTTTGGCTTCTGAGGACTCAAGCTATATTACAGGAGAAATACTGCATGTAAACGGAGGTGCCCACTTGAAACTATGAAAATATTTGTTGATAGTTCCAATCTTGAGGAAATTAAGACTGCATCCAGTTGGTATCTTTGCGAAGGAGTAACAACTAATCCAAGCAGCTTGGGGAAACTTGGTAAAGATCCTTATAAAACAGTTAAAGCAATCTGCCAATTCATTCGTGGGCCGGTTTCTATGCAGGTTACCTCGATTGATACGGATGAAATGATAAGAGAGGGTAAAAAAATAGCACAAATTGCAAAGAATATCGTTGTAAAGGTCGCATCTACAAGACATGGTTTAAATGCGATTTACGAACTCTCGAAGTCTGGAATAAAGGTCAATGCTACAAACCTTTTTACACCAATTCAAGCTTTGGTAGCCGCAAGAAATGGTGCTTCTTATGTTAGCTGCTGGATGGGACGAAGTGATGATATTTACATGGACTCTATAGAACTTGTCAGAGATACAAAAGAAATCTTTCAAGTTTACAAAGTTAAAACTCAAATTATTGCCGCAAGTATTAAGAATACTCGACAAATAGTTGAAATTGCCAAAGTTGGTGTTGATATAGCAACAATTCCTTTTGACGTTATTGAAAAAATGACTCAGCATCCTATGACAGATATGACTTTCGAAGGTTTCTTAAAGGACTGGAAAAATAACCCCGCTTTAAAAAACTCCTCGAGATGAGGAAGAAGACGCTTCTGATATTGGGTGCCGGTATTGATCAGAGTATCGGGATTAAGAAGGCTAAACGTATGGGCCTCAGAGTCATTTGCTGCGATATAAACAAAAACTCCCCAGGATTTAAAATAGCCGATGGCCATGAGATTGTATCCATTTATGATGAAAGGGAAATGCTAAAATTCGCTTTGAGGCTGAATAGAAAATATAAACTTAACGGCGTATTAACTTTAGGAACTGATACATCATTTATTATTGCAAAAATAACAAGCGAATTAGGACTACCTGGACCTTCTTTAAAAACTGCATTTCTGGCAACCGACAAAATTGAAATGAAGAAATACCTTCTGGCACATAAAATTCCAGTTCCGTGGTTTTCAAAAGTAAATTCACTGTCAAATCTGAGAAAAATCACGAATGATTTTGATTATAATCTTGTAATTAAACCAGCAGATAGTAGAGGAGCATTCGGTGTTTTAAAACTATCAAAAAAAATGAATCTCGAGTGGGCTTACCATTACGCTAAATCCTTTTCACCTACAAATCGGATAATAGTAGAAAAGTTTGAAGAGGGTCCTCAAAACAGCACGGAATCAATAATTTATGATGATTTTGCGACAACTCCTGGATTTTCAGACAGAAACTATAAGGATACCAAAGTTTTTTTGCCCCACCTTATCGAAAATGGAGGAGAACTTCCTTCGTATCTGAGTAAATCGCAGAAGAGTGCGATTTCAAGCTTGGCAGAGAAAGCAGCTGGCGTAATTGGATTAAACAGATGGACCGCTAAAGGAGATATGGTTCTTACCAAGGAAGGTCCTAAAGTTATTGAAATTGCTACAAGGCTTTCTGGCGGTTTTTTTTCATCTTTAGAAATAGAACTAAGTACTGGTGTTGATTTCGTTGAAGCAGCAATTAATCTAGCTCTTGGTGTGAAACCAAAACTAGAGAGACTAAATCCTAGAACTGCTAAGTATATTTGTCAAAGATACTTTTTTTTAAAATCCGGAAAAATTAAGCAAATAAAAGGTGTTGAAAACCTGAAAAATAATAAGTTTGTGAGATACTTTAAAATTTGGAGAAAAAAAGGAGACATCATACCTGATATGACCAGTATGCACGCAAGGAGTGGGGTTGTAATAGTACAGGGTTCTTCAAGAATGGATTCTATCAAAAAGGCGACAGAGGCTATAAAGGCCGTTAATTTTATTTATTAATGAGTCGATTAGATTTATATACAGTTTTCCATGGTAACCTTCAATTTTCTTCGATTCGCAGGAGTGACTACAGAAAAGTCATAAGAAACTGTTATTGGCCCTTGCTTAACATTTTAGAGAAAAACAAACAGTTAAAATTAGGCATCGAATTTAGTGGGCTCACTTTATATGAAATAAGAAAAATTGATAATTCATTAATTAAAAAGATTAAAGAGTTAATCGAATCTGGTAGGTTGGAGTTTATTGGTTCATCTTACTCTCAAGCAATATTTCCTCTGGTTCCATTTGAAGTAAATTTAAAAAATCTTGAACTTGGGATAAAAGTTTATAAGGAAATTCTTGATAAAACCCCTAAAGTTTTCTATGTTCCAGAGCAAACATTTTCGGATGGAATCATAGAAGTATATGAAGAGGCTGGTATTAAAAATATCATTGTAGATTTCGATAGTGCAAGGGAACCCATACGAATGAGCAAATCATTGTTAGGCAAACCTGTTAGAGTAGTTAGCCAAAAAGGTAGAAAGATTAATGTGATTTGGAGCAGTTCGATTGCTTTTCAGAAATTTCAAAGATATATATTTGACGAGATTTCTTATAAAGATTACCAAGATTACCTCTATCACCATTTCCCTGTCACAGGTAAGAAAGATATTTGTATTTACGCAGGCGACTGGGAAGTATTTGGATTTTCACCTAAAAGAATAAATAGATCCTTTAAGGATGATTATAAAAGAATGACCCAGCTCTTTGGCTCTTTTTCCAAAGACAAGGGGATAGGATTCGTGCTCCCCTCTCAGTTGACTTTAGAAAATATCGCCGTAACCCCAATTAATCTGACAGATTTTCAAGATCCTGTTATTTGCAAAAAACAGGAAAAATATAATGTTTCCAGATGGGCCATTGCCGGGAAAAATTCAATTTTCAGAAATACTCAGTGTTTTAAGTTATTGAAAAAAATTAACTTAATTAAGAACAGTAAAAGTGCAGATAAACAGATCATTGAAAAACTCGAAAAAAATCTAGTTAAGCTTTGGGGAAGTGACTTTCGAACTAATACAACTTCCGATAAAAACCGTGAATATGAGGATCTACTTAATAAGAGCTCTAAGCTTGGAAGTAAATACAAAAGTGCGGATAAAATCGATACAAAACTATTAATAAAGAAAAATAATAAAGTCAGATTAAGCATCTCACCCCAAGAAAGTTTTGAAACACCTCATGTAAAATTGGTTCTCGACAAGAGAAAAGGCGCTTCAATAAGAGAATTAATTTTCCCCAAAATTACTTCTTCAAAGATGGCGGGCTTGGTTCCTCATGGATATTTTCAAAACCCTAGACTCTCAGCTGATTGGTTTACAGGACATTGTTTGTTTGAAGCTGATGATGGCAATAAATATACTGATTTGTATCCTACGGAGATTTTTTTAGGACAAGGGAACAGTGATAGATTTATTGATGTTTGCACAGAAATAAAAACCCCATTATGTGATATCGAAAAGTGTTATCGAATTTATAACGATTCACCACGCCTAGACCTAAAATACCTCTTCAATTTTAAAAGCGTTGGTTTGAGATCTGCAAGAATTGGCAACGTTACTTTAGACCCGCATTGTTTCGATGAAGAAAATTTCTGGTATGGAACAGTTAACGGAGGCAGAACAGTGGAGATATACAAAATGGGTAAACCTCCTATTGTTCAAGATGAAATGGTCTCTTTTAGAATTTCAAGCAAAGGAACTCTTGGTGCAACTGAGGGGTGGGTTGCTGTTGGTGACAAAAATAAGGGCCTTGCAATTTGCTGGGATAAAGCTGAAATTGCAAGTTGTCCTATTGTTCATTTTGAAAATACGTCACAGGGTATTTATGGGCGCATTCAGCCTTCAATAGCCGAATCAGACGAGACAGGGTTCCCGGTATTTAACGGGTTATATAGATTAACAATTTCGTATATTGGCCTATCAGAAATCCGACAGATTTATAATTTTAAAAAGCTAATTTAAGACACATGACAATTGCTATTGCCAGCAGCCTGGCAGATATCAAAACTGTTAAGAAGCTTAGAAAACCTAAGAATTTAAAAATCTTAGTAACAACCTTGGAGGCAAAAAAGGCTGCAGAAAGCTTAAAAATCCCTGTTGAAGATGTATGTGTGTCTATTGATAAAAAAAATCTTCAAATTATTAACAAGAAAGCAGCGATCCTTTATAGATCGATTATTAGTAATTCGGAACTTTTGAAAATCCTGACTATCAATGGCCTGAACCCCCTTACTTTTATTTCGAATAGGTTGCTTTTTTTTCTAAACCGTATGGTTCTTGCTTCTTTGGAGATAGAAAAGATAAAGTTTTTACAAGATTGTAAAAAAATAATCTTATCTAAGGATGATGTTTTTGGATTTATTGATTCACCTTATAATCAAAAATACCTCCCTTTGGCACTTTATATATGGTGTAAAGGTAATCCAAAGACTAAATTAAGTTTTTTTCATCATTCTGAAACTAAAATGGCTTTAAGTTACTATAAGTGGACGATTGGCATGTTTAATAGAGTATCCAATTTGTTAATTTATTTAAAGAATGGGTATGTTTTTAATAAAAAAGACATATTACTTGTGTTGCCGGCAAACCATGCTGTGCAGATAATAAGTTTACTATTGAAACTTAAACACACAAATATTAAATATTTGGTTATGGTACATAATTTAAAAATTAAAGACAGAATTACACTTCTTAAATACGGAATAAACTTTATAGATAGGGACACCCTGAAGAATGGGCTCATTGAGAAAAAGGCCGAACGTAATGCTTTTATCATTAGAAGAAGATGGAAGAAAAGCAAAAGAGCTATAAGATTTATCAATGAGAATACCAGAAAAGCCTTGTATTTTAACGATACAATTTTTTTTAGGATAAATAATTTTATTAATAAAGAAGTTAAACAAATATTCATGGACCTTTTAATTGCTAAAAAAAACCTGAGAATGTATAAACCAAGAATTTTGGTTACAACTACGGACCCAGATCAAAAAGTTTCTCCGTTTATTTTCTTAGCAAAAGAAAACGATATTGAAACAATAACAATACAACACGGAACTTATGCTATCTCATCAACGGCTAACTTTTTAAGTGACAAAGTTTTTGTATGGGGTGACTACTACAAAAATTGGTTTAAGAAATATCTTAAAAAGGACCCTGATAAAATTATTGTCAGTGGTTCCCCTTTTTTTGACAACCTGAAATTTATTAAACTTAATAACAATAAAAAGATAACTAAAAATCATCATGTTTTAATTTTGATTTCGGGAGTTATAACAATGCCTATAGAAAAAGAATTACATCAGATTTTGAGAGAACTAATAAAATTGGGCGTTAAAAAAATTTATGTAAGAGCTCACCCTTGGCAGAAACTTTATATTGAACAAAATCTTTTTCCTGAAAAAGGTGTAATTGCCGCAAATCATGAAAGTTTAAATTACTTTCTTAAAAAAAGCCGAATTGTAATTACAACTAATACGACTGCAGGCTTCGAGGCATTAATAATGGGCAAACAAGTTATTTACTGGGATTTTTTTGGAAGTGGACGTCTGCCTTTTGGGTCTGGCGGAATACCCGTTGTGCAAAATTCAAAAGAATTAATTAACGTAACAGCTAAAATATTCGATGGCAAGTATATGTATGATAGAAAAAAAATAAAAAAATTAATTAGTGAAATTTTTTACAAATTAGACGGAAAATCGGGTCTAAGAATAATCGATATGATCAAAAGAGACCTTAACAATAACTATGTTACCAGCTAGTAAATTATTTCTATCAATAATATTAATAGGATTAATAATAAGAGTTTGGAATCTTGATTTACCGCTTTTGGAATTCTATCCCACAAGACAGGTTCAAACCGCTGAAATAACACAAAATTTACTAAAGGATAATTTTAATTTTTTGTATCCGAGAGTTGATTACTTCGGTCCTCAGAATATTTATTATTTATACGAATTTCCTGGCTATAACCTGATTGTCGCGGGTGTTCATAAACTTTTGGGCAATGTTAATGATATTAATGGAAGAAAAGTTTCGATTCTTTCTTATTTAATAGCTACTATTTTCCTTTATAAAATAGCGAGTGGACTTTTCAATAAACAAATTTGTCTTATAGCCATTTTCTTTTTTTCTTTGTTCCCTTTAAATGTATTAACTTCGAGAAGTTTTCAGCCCGACGAAATGATGTTAGCATCAAGTCTCGGTACTCTTTACTTCCTTATTTTGTGGTCGAAAAAAGGTGCCCTGAGATTCTTAGCTTTTTCTAGTTTGTTATTTGCTTGGGCCATATTGATAAAAGTGGTGGCAGTTGTATTTTTATTTTTACCTGTTACCTATCTTCTTTATTTCGGAAATACGAAAAAAAAGGTTTCTTTAACGCTGAGTTACTTGGCGGCTTCTTTATTACCATCGATCCTTTGGTATCTTCATGCTTTCGAAGTTTCAACAAGACTCAATACAGCTTCATCAACTGCTTTTAATCTCTTTATCTGGTTCGGTCCCCAAAACCTGGTAAATCCAAAATACTATTTAACCATGTTTGGTTTTGAATATACTTCAGGGCTTTTACCTCTTGGTATGGTGCTATTTTTAATAGGATTGATGTCAAAACTTAGAAAAAAACAAGTACTTGTCTACTGGTGGCTCGGAGGGATTGTTTTATATTTTCTTTTTTTCAATAAACATAGTATGACTCATGAATATTATCATTTGCCTTTATTACCAATAGCCTCAATCTTTATTGGTATCGGAGCAAAAAAAATTATCGACTCGCTTAATGGTTTAGCAATTTCGAAAAACTTGTTTCTCGTTTCCTGTTTCTTGTTACTAATGGTTTTGATGCTACCTCCTACTCTTAGCAGAGCATACAAACCGATAGAACGCTTTGCAGCAGTTCCTGAAGCGGGAGAAGCTTTGGCCCGTGTTAGTAAGCCTGAGGATTTGGTAATCGGCATAATGGACAACGGCCCAACTCTCATTTATTATTCAGACAGGGTTGGATGGCATTTCGGTCTTGATAGAGAAAGACAACTTGATGAAGAAAAATTTTATACTGGAAAGGAAAAGCAAATAACCTCTCCTGTTGCGGACTTGGACAATTATGTAAAACAGGGAGCTAAATATTTGGCTATTGCAAATGTTGATCAATTTAAAAACAATCAGTCTTTTTACATTCACGTTTTGAAGAACTACAGATTATTGGTGAATAATCAAAACTTTCTGATTTTCGATTTAGCTGATAGAGGGATATAAAAACCTAAATTCTGGATACTAATGAGGGTAATTCTTTTATACTCCTGATTGTGAAATCTGATTCAGTAGATTTGTTCGTTATTTTTCCTCTGAATATACCTTGATTTATTCGAACAGTTTTCATACCGATATTTTTAGCCCCAATAAAATCTTTATCCGGATTATTACCAATGTAAATGGCTTCCTTTGCTTTAATTTTATAATCGCTCAACATTTTCTTAAAGGCCAGAACGCTTGGTTTGGCATATTTATTTCCCAAGTCAAGAGTGAATATTATGGAATTAAAGTACTTATTTAATTTTAGATAATTAAGCTTATTGCTTTGTACTGCTGATCTTCCGTCTGTTACAAGTGATAATATGTAGCTTTTTTTAAGCTTGGTAAGAGTTTCTTCAACACCGGAGAATAGTTTAATTTGTAATGGTGCTGCTCTATAAATTTTAACTAATTCTTCGATTATATCCTTGCGATTAAGTTTGTACTTTTTTAAAACATTATCAAATACTTTTCCAGAATGTTCTTCCTTTTTCGTTTTAGTCAATTCTCTATAGAATTTTTTCCCGTCGATTTGATAATGTCGACGCATGTAGCTTGATACAGCTCTAAAACCGGCCCTAATATATTTGGTTTCAGGATAAAGGGTGTCATCGAGATCAAAGGCGAGAAGCTTCAGCATATTCTTTCTATGAATACTTTATGGGAATTGTCATAAGAGTTGTATGTTTTGCGCCTAACAGTTTTTTTAATTTTGTTTGAATGTCTTGTTTACCTTTAACAGATATATGCTCGATTCCAAAGCTTTTTGCTAAGTATTTAAAATCCGGATTGGAAAAATCTAAGTTTTTTACGCGTTGATATTTCGCCAGCAAATTTGACTTGATCATTCCAAATGCATTGTCCACGAAAATTATTATTTTTATATTTAGATTATAACGCTTGATCGTTTCTAGCTCCTGGACATTCATTAAAAAGCCACCATCACCGCAAATAACAAGAATTTTGTCTTTTGTTCCTTTTGCAAATCTTATACCCGCCGCAAACGGTAAGGAAAATCCCATGGTAGAAAGACCGTTAGAAAAATGCATGGTTAGCGGCCTTTTGGCCCGGTAGCCAAGTCCGACAGCCTGTTTGTGGTTACCAACATCGGAAACAATATGCTCGTCTCCAGCCATTGCTTTTTGTACAGCCTGCATTACGAAAAAGGGGTTTAGGGGGAAGCTTTTCAGCTCCTGTGCGTCCAGTACCTGTTGATATCTTGCATGTCTGATCCCCTTAATAAACGAGAGTAGCCACTTTGATTTGTAGTTTAAGTTTTCAAGGCTTTTGAATAAGGCGTCAGTATTCTCCCGTATATCTCCAACTAGTGAAACCGTACTTTTAATAATTTTTTCTTCAGCTGGGGAAATAGTGTCTATATATACAATTTCTTTTTCTTGAAAAATGGAAGGATGCACTCCCTCGATATAATCGTATCCGACAACGATAAACAGATCTGCCTTGTCGAGCACATCTTTTAATTTGTCTTTGACATGCCTTGACACTGTCCCCAAAGAAAGCAAGTTAGTTTCATCAAAACTTCCTTTGCCTAAAAATGAAGTCATCACCGGAATGCTCATCTTCTCAATCATTCGTCTGACATCTCCAGAAAGATACTGCGCCTGCTGGCCGAAAAACAAAACGGGATATTTTGACTTCTTTATCACATTGGCAGCTTTTTTTACTGCTGCCATCTGTGTGCTGATTTTGTCCGGTTTGATTTTGAGAGTAAGACTACCGTTTCTTTTTGACATTTTTCTCTCCATAACATCGACAGGCAGGGTAATGTGCACCGGCCCTTTCCTGCCGGAGGTCGCTATTTTTATGGCTTTTTCAAGAGTCGGTTTTATGTCATTTTGAGATTTAATGACAAATGCGGCTTTTGTGATTGGTTCAAAAAGTTTTTGCAAATCTATATATTGATGCGTTTGCGGTTTTGTACTCTGGTTGTATGTTTCAAGTTGTCCGCTTAAGACAATTATAGGCGCGCGATTTTGATAGGCGTCAGCGACCCCTGTTACTAAGTTGGCAGCTC